>SPJK01016099.1_pt1 | contig 15354 bp, 12 predicted proteins | sample 3741771 | NCBI WGS metagenome assembly SPJK01 (sample SAMN10925997, study PRJNA522277) | cold seep metagenome | isolation source: Elba SIP-enriched marine methane seep metagenome, extraction at timepoint T2 | place: Italy: coast of Elba, Mediterranean Sea | reverse complement strand
TCTACCACTTTCGGCTTTGCCGAAAGTCCAGCTTACTGTCTACGCCTTCTGCGTCGACGGTTGCGATAAATAATCAGTCGTACTAAGCCCCAGATAAATAGCGCAAATGGAATCAGGAAGATGATGATGGTGAGCACAGCTCCAACGCCACTAAGAGAGAGGCCAACGGCTAAACCAAGCCCCGGGTAGATCAACAACAAGCCAGCTCCCATTAAAATGAGACCAGAGACCTTTAACCTCCGATCCGGGTCTTCCTCACGCTGAGCGCGCCGCCGCTTTCTTCGTTCCTTTCTGGCCGAGCGCTTGTCTTTGAGAGAAACGGCAGCACTGCGCGATTCGTTATCTACTACGGAAGTGTTAACTTTTTCCGGCTGCTTATGCTGCACAGCCGCAGGTAACGGGTTGAGCGTAAGCAATAGGAAAACCAAGAGTAAGAGGTGCTTCATAAGATAGGGTTTCCTATCAAGTTAGCCCAAATCGGTCATACCAACAAGTAGAAGTTGATCAGGCGAACTGGCGTATTGGTCGCCGAAGGTACCATTCCGCCCAAATGAGGTTAGGCACCCAGCACAGCCAGGCGATAATTCGATAGGCCGGAATAAAATCCATGCCGAAGAGAGAAGTCAAGGCCGGCAACCAAAGGCGCAAGGTCACTGCAGCAAAGGTAAGTGCATAGGATCGGATCATCCAGGCGCGGTGCTCATCGACCTTTTTCCGTCGAATCGTTTGATACGCAAAAGTGGTTGTGATCAACCAGGCAATCGCCAGTCCAGTAAAACCACTTTGGGCAACCGGGCCACCCGTTGCAAAAAAGGCGACGTACAAACCCGCTATTCCACTGATCAGTACGGACAAAACATAGACCGTTCCCAGCTTTCGATGCAGGGCGATATTAGTAGCACGAAGGCGTTTGCTGAACTGCGTCCATCCGCTGAGCAAACTCAATCCACCCAAGCCAACATGTAAATAGAAAGCGGCCTTCCATACTTGATCCGCCAATAGTGCCGGTGGTTTTGAAGCGAGCAAGCCACCGCTCATATCTCCCAGGAAATATATGGCAGGATATAAGCCAACCCCCAGGGCGAAAACCCCAAATAAGAACCAACCCAATTTACTTTTCATGCCACCTTCGATTTACGGTACATCATTCGTAACAACGGAAAGCCTGTATCTTCATGAATACCTTCAGCTACCTGCCGAAACCCGTAACGCTCGTAGAAGCGTCGGCCGATAGGGTTTTCCACAAAGACCTCCAATTCAAGATAGTCACGCCGAGCGGCAGCCCAATCCATTAATTGACGCCCAATCCCACGGCCATGATACATTGGATGGACAAAGATGGCGCCTACTTCGTCTCCCAACAAAGAGATAAAGCCTACGACGCGCTCATCCGCTAGGTAGACCCAGGTTTCGGTCATCGGAAGATATAGGTTTTGAATATTATCTCGCTCCTGGTCCAGAAATTCTTCAGAAAGGAAAGGATGGGCCAAGCAAGAAGCTTCATACCAGACATCCAAGAGCTGGTTGAGATCGGGGGCTTCGTATGCTCTGATCATTGGGGTGGTAATTGTCTGCGATATTGATTGCTTTATAAAAGCAAGATAAGCCTTCACTGATGAGTGGCAAATGCTTCTATACGAATTAACCCTTCTTTCAGACAAAAGACTCCCCTGGTCGTTCAAGTGAAGGAAGCGGCACAGGGTCCTCTACAAATTTGCTAAATTGAACCTATCCAATATCAATATTATGGCCATACGTAAATCCCGCAAGAACAAACCCGCAAGCCGCAAACGGAAAGCTAGTGGCTTACCACCTGGTTCGTTAGTATTTACTGGCCAGCAACACCGATCTCAGGTAGACATCCACCTTGTTCAATACAATGAAGCGGCCATTGAAGTAAACCATGAACAAGGGGTAATCCCTACTCCCAAACAGGATATCGTAGGTGTAGACTGGTACGATATACGCGGCTTACATGACGTTGCGCTGATCGAGGAGGTCGGCAAGCGTTTTGAGGTACATCCGTTGATCTTAGAAGATGTGTTAGACACTGGCCAGCGACCAAAATTCGAGGAGTACCCCAACGGGTTCTTTTTTACGTTTCGGGCGCTTAAATTCCGGGAAGAGGCCGGAGAAATCGAGATCGAGCAGGTTGCGCTATTCGTGGAGAAGGGCACGGTTATTTCCTTTCAGGAGCGCGACGACGACCTGTTCGAGGCCGTCCGTCAGCGCCTCGGAGCAGGCAAAGGCAAAATCCGCCGAAGAGGGGCCGACTACCTGGCCTACGCTCTGGCCGATGCAGTAGCCGATAATTATTTCGCCATTCTGGATCAAATTGAAGCGCAGATCGAAGATTTAGAAGCGGAGATCATAGCCAATCCGCAAACCAGTACCAAAGCCAAGATCCATAGTTTGAAGTATGCAACCTTGATGCTGCGCAAAGCGGTCGGCCCTTTGCGCGAGGCTGTCCATCGCTTCTCTAATTGTGAGCATGAAAGTATAGCGGAAGACACCCAGCTTTTCGTTCGGGATTTGCATGATCATACCATTCAGGTCATGGACATGGTGGAAACCTCTCGCGACCTACTCAACGGCCTCTACGATCTGTACAGTTCGGAGATCAGCTTTAAGATGAACCGGGTAATGCAGCTTTTAACGGTGGTTACCACCATCTTCATCCCGCTCAGTTTTCTGGCCGGTGTCTACGGAATGAATTTCCAGAACATGCCGGAGTTGCAGTGGGAATACGGTTATTTATCGCTCTGGGCGGTGATGCTCCTAATCGCCGGAGGCTTACTAGTCTTTTTTCGAAGCCAGGACTGGTTATAACGACAGAAGTAGCCATTTGCTAAAATGGTGAGCGTACTTTTACTCGTCCACGGTGCTTATCCAATTTCAGCAATATGGCCAGCATAATGGTAAAACCCAACAAGCTGGATCCTCCTTTGCTAATGAATGGCAATGGAATACCGATGATCGGAACCAAGCCCATCGTCATGCCGATGTTTACGATCATGTGAATGAATAGAATACTAGCTACTCCATAGCCATAAACTCGGCTAAAGGTTGTGCGTTGTCGTTCAGCGATTTGGGTGATTCGCCATAGTAAAAGGAGGAAAAGTATAATCACAGCAAAACTTCCAGCAAAGCCTTGCTGTTCAGCAATAGCACAAAAGATAAAATCTGTATTCTGCTCGGGCACCCAGCGTCCTTTGGTCATTCGGCCAGAGAGGAGGCCTTGCCCAAATACTCCGCCTGCCCCGATCGTCAGTTTAGAATTATCGAGATTAAAGGTAGCGTATTCATCTTGCGCCTTAGCCACCTCAGGGCGCAACCATACATTGATGCGTTGTTGCTGGTGACTCTTCAGCACATTATTAAAAACGTAATTACTTGCAATAGCTAAGGTACTCGTCCACACCAAACCTACAACCATCAAAGGGATAAGTTGAGATCGCCCCTGTAGATATTGCCAAAAGGTCATCCCTATGAATAGGAATAAAATTGCTCCCAGAGCAGGATAAGAATAGCCTTCACCAATAGCAAACCACAGGACAGCAGCAACAACAATAGCTGCAATAGCCCACGCCCATGGGCGATGCTTTTGGTAGAGGGCATAGATCAGCACGCCAATCCAGGCCAGGGCAATGATCATTGTCAGCGGTGACACGAGTATCCCTACCAGTAAGGTGGCTGCCGACATAATTCCGGCTACGTACAGCAGTGGCGAGAATCCTTCGCGAAACAGGACGATAAAAAAGGACAAGAACACTAAAGCCGAACCGGCATCTGGTTGTAACATGACCAAGCCGGCGGGCGCCATAAACAAGGCAATCACTATACCCACCGTTCGCCAATTCCGGAAATCTGTATTCCAATGATTAAGGTAGGAAGCTACCGCCAGGCAAGTGCCTACCTTGGCCAATTCGGAGGGTTGGAAAGAAAAGCCGCCAAAGGTAAACCATGAGGTAGCGCCTTTAATGGTTGTACCGAGGAAGAGTACCAGGATCAGGGCACCTACTCCCCCGGCGTAGACCGCGTAGGCAAATACTTGCCAGAATTTATGGTCAATGAACAGCAGAATGAAACCCATAACCAGCAGGCAAATGATAATCCAGATAAACTGCTTGCCAGCCTGTGAATTCATCAAGAAATCAGCCACCCCGCTCGGTGCTCCTGCTTGCTGAACATCTACGGAATAGATAAACAGCCCGCCAATGAATACCAAGGCCAGGTAAAGGCTAAAGGAAATGGGATCAATATTGACAAAAAAGGTCTGTCTGGGCTCCGCCATTCTACTACTACTTTCGGGTTGCGCCTGTGCTGTCGATCAGTAAGGGGGGTGCCATTAATAATAGTTGAGCAATTCCCATTTGCTAATGCTATCGTCACGTACCAGATAGAGCCCTTCGTATTCACGGCTCAGGACAAACTTCAGGCGCAATGCATCCAATTTAGAGCTAAAAGCGCCTGCCTGCAATTTGTAATATGGGCGGCTGTGTTCCCAATCAACGGGAATATTAGGATAGTGATACTGAAAAGATTGGCGCACGCTCTCGAGGCGCTGACGATCGGTGGTCGCTAAAATTTGCACCCGCCAACCTGGCACGGTAGACAAGGCCTGATTTTGCTCGGTATACTGTTCTACCATTTGCTCAACGGCAGGATCTAGTTTCACCTGCACCGATTGTGCACAAAGCGTTGCGGCCACTAATAAACAAGCTAATAAAAAGCTAAAGTGCTTCATAGTCATGGTATCATCTGGAGGATCTCTTACAAAGATAGGGGTTTTAGTGTATTAGTGTTCTGGTGTTTTAGTGTTCTGGTGTTTTAGTGTTATGGTGTTATGGTGTTATGGTGTTATGGTGTTTTAGTGGTGTTTGTTATGTTAACAGGAGGGTTTCTCCATTTAAGAGCTGAATTTCCGCCGACAAGCTAGCACTAGGGCCGCTAAATAATTGTAGCGGTAAATCCATTGCCTCTAAGAATGGTTGCCAGTGTCTGGCTTGCGGGTGTTTACCGTTCAGCTCCAGGAGGGTGCCGGCCTGAGGGAGATCATCAGCTGGATGTGGGCTACTTCCCCAATCAATCAGGAAGGGAACAATGCCATTGGCTGGGTCGATCTGTGGATTAGAAAGTTGCCATTGCAGGACTGTCCCGTCCATCTTGCGGCGGTTACCTGGCACTATCTGCCCGAGGTTGACTCCGCGTTCTGTCGCTTTTTGGGTGTCTTTTTCAATATCGACTGAGCGGGCTGCCCAACGGATCAAGCGGGGCATTTGAAGCTGATCGACGTTCATCCAATAACCATCAACGGGGCGACTTTGATCAGGATCGGGTGCCAATAATTCTACATAACAACCAGGCCCTAAACCTAACAAAGCATTTCGCGTACCGAACCCCTGATGGCTGCCGCCAAAAACAGGTCTAACACCCAAGATTTTTTCTAGGAACCGTGATGCTTGCTCCAGGTCTGGAGCTCCGATAATCAAATGATCGACCTGCATGGCCAATGATTGAGGTTGGGAATGTATTACTTCCCCGAAGATAACCCCGAAAACTTAATTTTCACTAACTGGTAACGATCGCTACCCCGGACGAGCTACCCAAACGATCTGCGCCGGCCTCAATCAGCTCACGAGCTGCTTCAGCTGTGCGTATCCCTCCAGATGCCTTGATCTTAATTCCGACCTTAAGGAGTGAGCGTAAGTTGCGAATCATCTCTGGGTTAGCACCTGGGCCATTGAAACCAGTTGAGGTTTTTACAAAGTCAGGCTCCAGTTCATTGCAGATTTCGCAAATTCGCTGAATTTCATCCGCAGTGAGCAATCCGGCTTCGATGATAACTTTAATCTGCTTGCCTTTAATGTGGCAGGCTGTTGCCATCCGATCAATATCATTTTGGACAAAATCCCACTTGCCGCTTTTCACTGCGGCGATATTCACCACGACATCCAGCTCCACGGCTCCTTCATCAATCGCTCGCTTGATCTCTTCTACTTTTGCGACTGTAGCCGAATACCCCAAAGGAAACCCCACAACAGTAGCTAGCTTCACGCTTGCTCCACCAAGTGCTTGAAAGGCATCAGAAACATAGTAGGGGGGAACACAGACACCAGCGAATTTATGCTCAACAGCTTCCGCGCACAGGCGGCGAACATCCTCAATCGTAATGTCTGGTTTTAACAGGGTATGGTCAAAATAACCGGCAATACTCATCCAATCCTCGGGGTTAGTTTCATCGAGCGCGGGCTCCAGTTTAAAGTCGCTTCTCTCGGGCAAGATACATGATTTGTTTTATTATTTGTACATGATCCATTGCCTTAAAACTAAGCTTAGCCCCTTGTAGGAGGTAATGAATTGAAGTTCAAGGAGTCGCATCTGAAAACCAGCCAATTATAGATCCCGAACCCCCGGTCTCAGCGGACCGGGTCTTTCAGTTGATTCGAATTTCGCGTACAGGTCTGTGGCCTTCGAATTTGAGCTATACAGAACTACCGTCCGTGGCAGTGCTTGTATTTCTTGCCGCTACCACATGGGCAAGGTTCATTGCGGCCAACTTTCTTAGTGGAGCGCTTGAAGGTTTCCGGTTTACGACGGCCTCGACTCACCCCTTCAGCGGCAGCACGCTGGCGTTCTTCATTCGCATCAGCGGAGCGATTCGTACTGGTTTTACTCATATCTGTACGTTGCTCACGTGCTTGCTTGATATCGGTGTTTTCGTCAGAACGGAACACGAGGCGCCCTTGTGCTAAGTAGGAAGTAACTGATTCGTTGACATCCATGATCAGCTGCTCAAAGAGCTTGTAGGCTTCCATTTTGTAAACAACCAGCGGATCTTTTTGCTCAAAGGAGGCTGCCTGGGAGGAGTCCTTCAATTCGTCCATACTCCGCAGGTGATTCTTCCATTTTTCATCGATGATGGCTAGCGTTACCGCCTGCTCAATATCGCGAACGATGGACTTTCCTTTGCTTTTAACAGCGCGTTCCAGATTGGCTGTAATATTCAGTGGCCGTGCACTACCATCCGTAAACGGAAGTAATATGCGCTTGTATTTTTCGCCCTGATTTTCGTAGATGTTAACGATCTGTGGCATCAGCATATCGCTGATCTGGGTGAATTTCCGATCGTAAAACTCCTTGAACTGCGGCTCAAGGCGTTCGAAAATTTCTGTTCCATCCCCTTCTGTAAAATCTGCTGCTTCAATACTTGGATCCATACCCAAAACAGCCAAACTTGCCCGCTTGAAGCTTTCGTAACTACCTCTCTCCTTATGCCCGAACACCAAGCTTTCAATAAGCTGTCGGAACATATTGTTGAGGTCTACGCTAAGGCGCTCCCCAGAAAGGGCATTGTCCCGTTTTTTGTAGATGGCCTCCCGTTGGATGTTCATCACATCGTCGTACTCCAGTAGTCGCTTCCGAATACCGAAGTTATTTTCCTCTACTTTCTTCTGGGCCCGTTCAATTGATTTTGTGACCATGCTGTGCTGGATCACCTCACCATCCTGATGGCCCATCGAGTCCATCAGCTTAGCAATCCGCTCTGACTGGAACAAGCGCATCAGGCGATCTTCCAATGAAACGTAGAACTGTGAACTACCCGGATCTCCTTGACGACCGGCACGGCCACGCAATTGTCGATCGACACGACGTGAATCGTGGCGCTCCGTACCAACGATAGCCAAACCGCCAGCTTTCTTTACTTCTTCGCTGATCTTGATATCTGTACCACGACCGGCCATGTTGGTAGCAATAGTGACTTTACCTGGCTTACCTGCTTCCGCAACAACTTCGGCCTCCCGCTGGTGCTGTTTTGCATTCAGTACGTTATGATCGAGACCGCGCAATTTCAGCATTCGGCTGAGTTTCTCAGAAATATCAACCGATGTAGTACCAACCAGCACAGGACGGCCAGCTTCACTCAGTTTGAGAATCTCATCGATAACCGCATTGAATTTCTCGCGCTCCGTTTTGAATACCAAGTCTTCGCGGTCGTCACGCTGGATAGGGCGGTTTGTGGGAATCACGACCACATCCAACTTATAGATTTCCCAAAGTTCCCCTGCTTCCGTTTCTGCTGTACCGGTCATACCAGCCAGCTTATGATACATGCGGAAGTAATTCTGGAGGGTTACTGTTGCATAGGTTTGGGTGACATCACCCACCTTCACACTTTCCTTGGCTTCCAGGGCCTGGTGCAAACCATCGCTATAGCGGCGGCCTTCCATCATCCGGCCCGTTTGTTCATCAACGATCTTCACCTGACCATCCATCACTACATAGTCCGTATCGCGCTCGAAGAGTGCATAGGCCTTGAGGAGTTGATGAATGGAGTGAACCCGTCGTGATTTCACCGAGAAATCCTGTGCCAACTGGTTCTTGGAATCTCCTTTCTCTTCTTCCGACAGCTCCGCATCTTCATCAATAGCTACCATACTGGTAGCGATATCAGGCATCACAAAGAAGTTCGGATCTTCCTTTCCTTTTGACAAAAATTCGATGCCTCGCTCGGTCAAGTCAACCTGGCGATTTTTCTCGTCAATGGTAAACAATAACGGCTCGTCGGCGATATGCATATTCTTCGACTGCTCCTGCATGTAGAAGTTCTCCGCTTTTTGCATTTCTACCCGCACGCCGTCTTCACTCAAGAACTTAATCAACGGTCGATATTTCGGCAAGGCACGATAAGCCCGCAAGAGGTTCAATCCAGCCTGACCATCCTCATTGCCTAAATTGCCTTCCTTGAAGGCAGTTTTTGCTTGACTCAAGAAGCCAGTGGTCAATTTGCGCTGCTCAGCGATCAGGCGATCAACATAGGGCTTGAGGTCGTTGTATTCCTGCTCTTCACTACCCTGCGGAACCGGACCAGAGATAATCAATGGTGTTCGGGCATCATCCACCAATACGGAGTCGACCTCATCCACCATGGTATAGTGGTGCTTACGCTGCACGCGTTCATCCAGGTTGCGCACCATATTATCGCGCAAGTAGTCAAACCCAAATTCGTTATTGGTACCGTAGGTAATATCGCATTGATAGGCGGCCCGCCGTTCCGGGCTATGTGGCCGATAATGATCGATACAATCGATAGTCAGGAAGAGGAATTCCATGATCGGGCCGATCCACTCACAGTCCCGGCGAGCGAGGTAGTCATTAACCGTTACTACGTGTACGCCTCGGCCGGAAAGCCCATTCAGATAGGCCGGCAAGGTAGCCACCAGGGTTTTACCTTCACCTGTTTGCATCTCCGCAATCTTACCATCGTGGAGCACCATTCCGCCAATAAGCTGCACATCATAGTGCACCATATTCCAGACGATCTCGCCTCCAGCTGCTATCCAGTTATTCTGCCAGATGGCTTTGTCGCCATCGATGGTCACATAGTTTTTCTTGGGGTTTGCTGCGATGGAACGGTCGTGCTCGGTGGCGGTTACCGTAATCGTCTCATTATCCTTGAAGCGCCGGGCTGTTTCTTTGGTCACTGCAAATGCCTCCGGCAACAGTTCGCGCAAAACAACCTCTAATTCTTCATTACGCTGCTCTTGGAGCTTATCGATCTCGGCGAAAATCTCTTCTTTTTCAAAAATATCCTCCGAGCCTTCTGCTTCCTTACGCAGATTCTCTACTTCCGCATCAATTTCAGAGAGATGCTCAGCAATACGGCCCCGGAATTCGGCTGTCTTATTACGTAATTCATCATTACTCAAACCAGACAGGCCTTCGTAAACCTCGTTGATTTCCTCAACGGCCGGCATATAAGCATTGATGTCACGCTCGTATTTCGTCCCAAATACTTTCTTCAGTCCGGATGTAATACTCTTTAACATATGGGAGCTATTCTTTTATTCATTTTCGTGGAGCAAAGGTAAGGATAATCACCTCAGCAAGCACGTATCAGCCGACCAAATGCCTGTTCTTTTGGATCAATTCACAGCCGGCACTTACCTTTGTTCTTGGGTAACAATCTTTTAGCCTGCATAGATCGTTCCAGTGCTTAAAAGTGGCCATATTGGCATAAAACCAATAGACAACATGCCGTTTTTACAGATATATTCTTTCGCAGCGTTCAAATCTGGCGTAAGGAGCAGTACCTTCCACACCTGAATTTTAACACCGATGCGTCCACAAATCTTCTTGATCTTTCTTTTTGTCCTCTTATTCTCGGCCTGTGGAGATGAAGGCAGCGAACGCGATATTCGCGACTATTACTTCCCACTAAAACAACTGCAAACAGGGCAGGTATATGAATACCATGTTCAGGGCGCCGACACTATTGCCCCGGACCGTTGGTATTATTTTTCGATTGCCAATGACTCGACTTTTTATTTCACCAAGGTGCTCTACGGGAAAAATTTTCAACAGGAGCAACTCATCCGCGAGCAGGTGGTCAACAATGGCCTGCTGGTGAATACGATCTTTCAATATTCCTACGACTCGGTGGGGATAGCCCAATCCACAAAAGGGGAAATCATTAGCCCCAACGCCTTTCCTTTCCTGGTGGAAGATTCAACCTACGTACAATACGATGTTCGCTTCGCAACGCCTACTGGAAGTCAGCGTGTACAGTTCCAACGTGCGTTTGCTGGCGACACCACCTATACGATACAAGGTGAAGAGTACCCTGCCGTTGTTTTCCGATTAAATGGTACCGTAGATGTTCGCGACCGAGTTGAAGGCGACATAGAGCCGCCATTCTGGGGAGAGGAAATCTATGCTAAAGGTATTGGCTTGGTAGCTTACCGACGGTGGTTTAGCCCGGAAGGTGGTGGTTTGCAATACATCTTGCAAGATCGCTATGCATTGGAGGAACTAGAAGCTAAAGCCAAGGCGGTTTTGCAATAAGGCGCGAACAATTTGGGTTAGAACGTTGTAAAGTACCTCAGACCACTTACTAAACAACTAGGGCCTCTCCATAAATATGCGAGCGAACACAAGTAGGGTTAAGTACCTTTGTGGCCCAATAATTTTAGACATGCTCTAAGTAGTTAAGTATACCCCCATGAACTACCGATACCTCTTGCTAAGCCTTCTTTTTGTTTTGTTCACCTTCAGCGCAAAAACACAAGTTTTGCCGCCGGATTTCCTTTGCGTCACCAATGACACGCTAGTATGGGCTCCTGTGAGCAATACCTGCGGCCCCTTCAATGCCTACCAAGTATTTGGCAGCAATGATGAAAATGGCCCCTATACCTTACTAGCAAGCATTCCCGACCCTGCCGAAACCACTTTCTTTCATGCCGATGCCAATAATCAAACCTGGTATTACTACCTGAATAGTGATAACAGCTGCCCATTGGAAGAAGTGATCAATTCAGATACGCTGGACAACCTTATCCCGCTCGCCGGGCCACTCACTCTCGTTACGGTGCTTGGTGGTGGCGTAGAAATTGATTGGGACCCCAGTCCCTCTCCGGAGACCTTCGCTTACATTATCAGCAGGAATACCTCCAGCGGCACCACGGTCTTGGACACGGTGTTTGGAGCCACCAATTACACCGACCTTACTGGCGATCCCGACCTGGGTAGCGAAACTTACTTCGTAGTGGCGTTGGACCCCTGCGGCAACAAAAGTCTGGTGGTCGACCCACACAATACGGTCTTTCTTGAAAGCACCACCCCTGACCCCTGTGATCCCAATATTGAACTAAGTTGGAATGCCTACCAAAACTGGTCGGGCGGTGTAGAGCGCTATGAGGTTTTTGTAAGTGTCGACGGTGGTGCTGCCTCCCTCATTGGGGATACTGATGCCAACACCACCAGCTTCACCTATGGCCAAGGAAATGACGGTGAACAGCTGTGTTTTTATGTAGAAGCTATTGAAGCTGGTACGGAGCTGCGATCACGCTCCAGTATCACCTGTCAGGATGTGAGCATTCTACAGCCCATGCGCTTCATCTATCTATTAGGAACCAGCGTCAACGCCGATGGAAGTGTCACCTATCAATGGGTATGGGATGACAGCGCACTACTTACCGAAGCTGGCCAGAACAGCACCCGTAATGGCAATGATGTAGTAGAAGTTACCACCTTTGACCCTGGTGCTCCTTTGATCGGTTTTAACGAACGAACCGACCTAACGGTCGATGCCAATATCGCTGGCTATACCTATGAGTTGTACACTTTTGATGAATGTACCAGAAAAGCTCGTTCCAATTCATCGGAAACTATTTTCCTTTCGGGCACAGCTCCGGGTGATGGAACCAATGTACTGGATTGGAATCCTTACATACACGATTATGCGACCGACGTTATCCTGGAATTAGTCAAAGACAATGGTACCTCACAGGAAGTAATTTTCACAGGAAGTGCCGCCGACGTTAAGTTTATCGACGAGATCGACCTCAGCGGCCCCGAAGCTAGCGGCGTTTGTTATTTCATCCGAGCCACGGTCACCTATGCGCTTCCGAATGGTGAGGTCATCGAACAAACTATCCTGTCCAACATTGTTTGCCTGGAACAGGTTGCCAAGGTATTTGTACCCAATGTTTTTGCGCCTCGTGGGGTAAATAGTGTCTTTCGCCCGCAATTGGGCTTCGGCACTGCGCAGGAGTATTTGTTAGAAATCTACGACCGCTGGGGCGGCCAGGTTTTTGAAAGCCGGGAGCTGAATACTGGTTGGAATGGTCAGAAAAATGGTGAGCAAATGCCGCAAGGTGTGTATGTCTACCGTATTCGGCTGGTACAGAGCAGTGGTGAGGTGGTAGAATTGATGGGAGATGTGATGTTGCTGTGGTGACCCTCCTCTAAATCTCCCTCCCGAGGGAGACTTTCTAGCTAGGTTGCTTATTTTAGCCGATCCAAACCCTGTCGGTATCATGAGTAAGCCTAAGAAAAGCCCTGCCAAAAAGAAACGAACGAAGAAAAGTACAATTCCTGCCTTTCGCTGGCGGAGCTACTGGTTGCCGGCGGTTATTTTGTTGGTGCTGCCTTTTGCCCTGTATGCTGCAGCCCTGCAATTTGGCTATGTCCTGGATGACAAGTTAATCCTATCCGAAAATAATTTCGTTAAAAAAGGAGTGACTGGTATCGCCGACATTTTCGGCAACGATAGCTTCACGGGTTACCTCGGCGAGCAGAAAGACCTGGTGGCCGGAGCACGCTATCGGCCTTTATCGATTGCCAGTTTCGCGCTGGAGCACGAGCTATACGGCTTGCATCCGCAGCGAAGTCATTTCATCAATGTGCTGTTGTATAGCCTGACTGGCCTGCTGATCTTCCGATTACTCTTTTTCCTGTTCCCTAGAAGCACCAAGCAACAATGGTGGATTGGGGCTCCATTCCTGATGGCTGGTCTGTATCTGCTCCATCCGATTCACACGGAGGTGGTGGCTAACATCAAGGGGCGCGATGAAATTATGGTGTTGCTGCTATCCCTCGCTACGCTCTATTATTCGTTCCGTTATGCCAAACAAGCACAATGGTGGCAATTAGGGGCTAGCGGTGTATTATTTCTACTGGCCTTATTTGCCAAGGAAAACGCGGTTACTTTCCTGGGAGTCATTCCATTGAGCCTTTATCTGTTTAGCAAGGCTGATATCAAGCGGATTGCAATGGCTACAGCGCCACTTTTGGTCGGTTTTGTGCTCTACCTCATGATTCGCATCGATGCCATCGGTTACCTCTTCAATCCGGACCTGGTGGTTTCAGGTATCATGAATGACCCTTTCATCGGCACGACCTTCGCAGAGAAATACGCCACCATAACCTATACGCTAGGGCAGTACCTGAAATTGCTGGTATTCCCCCACCCGCTCACCCACGACTATTATCCCTACCAAGTGCCCATTTTGAATTGGGGCGACTGGCGAGTGCTGCTGTCACTGGTGCTCAACCTTGCCTTGGTCGTATGGGTGTTCCGTTCCTGGGGAAAGCGATCGATCATTAGCTGGAGCATTCTATTTTACTTCTTCACGCTCTCCATCGTATCCAATATTGTGTTCTCCGTGGGTGCGCCTATGAATGAACGCTTCATGTATGTTTCTTCCCTCGGCTTTGTGGTACTGGTGGTTTACCTCCTACGGGATCGCTTGCCGAACTGGCTACCGCAGGTGAAGCAATTACCGATGGTTAGCCTGGGTATCATTGGGCTAATGGCCGTCGGCTATGCCTATAAAACCATTGACCGGGTACCCGCCTGGGAAAATGAAATGACCTTGAACCAGGCAGCCATTAAAGTCTCCACCAATAGTGCCCGGGCCAATAGCTACATGGCCTATTCGCTCTACCAACGGGCCTTACAGGAATCGGGAGCGCAACAAATGGCCACCGTTCAGGAAGCGCTTCCCTTCGTCAATCGCGCACTGGAGATTTATCCCGAATATTCCGACGCCGTGACCTGCAAGAGCGGTTTAGTAGCGGCCATCTACCAGCAAGACAATGACCTCGGCAAGCTATTGGATGAGTTTTACCCGCTGATGGCGGCCAAGCACGTCGCATTCCACCAGCAGTATATGGAGTACCTGAATGGCCGCGGCGATCAAGGGCTTTTGCTGGATTTCTACCACCGGGTAGGTTACGAACTCTTCGGCTTGCAAAAGCAGGACTATGCCCTAGCACGGCAGTACATCAATTATGGCCTGGGTATAGATCCGGCGAATGCGCAGTTGCAGCAGGATTTGGCAGATATTAATCAGCGGGCGGGGAATTAGGGCCATTTGCCATCACAGCAGGAAGCACTGTATGATACTTGGAATAAGATGAAGAGGTAAAAAGAAAGCTTCTCGCGGCGACCGCAGCGAACATAGCGGCTCGCAGCGCTCTTCAACCGTATTAAACATAGTTCACCTCGTTCTTGAAGAGGAGGGGAGCTAACCCTCCCTAAATCCCTCCCTGAATGGAGGGACTTTTTGCTGGACCATTTGCATCTTGAGTTCTGCGCGGAGAGATGAGTAGTTTTGGGTTGCACCCTCTGTCGACTTTCGTCGACATCTCCCTCAAGGGAGAATGAACTCGGTGACCTCCGTGCGCTCTGTGGTTAATTTGATCCCTATACTACCTGCTCTTCAAACAATCTTATTCCCCGATGAAACTTTTCACCCTATAGGTAGCGTATTATACCCAGAAGCTGTATATTTGCATCCGCCCTTGGAAGCAGGGGTTGAATTTTCCGAAAGGGTCGCGTGGCCGAGTGGCTAGGCAGAGGTCTGCAAAACCTCGTACAGCGGTTCGAATCCGCTCGCGACCTCAAAACGATAGAAGCCTTCCTGCGAATGCAGGAGGGCTTTTTTGTTGTCGACGCGTCGGGAATTCATTCCCGTAAGTGTTGACGGCAAAAAAGCCCGCTCGAAGAGCAAGGCTTCTGTTGCTTTGACTCCCCCTACTTAGCGGATCAATGGAATTAATCCGCTCGCG
>SPJK01009393.1_pt1 | contig 15367 bp, 12 predicted proteins | sample 3741771 | NCBI WGS metagenome assembly SPJK01 (sample SAMN10925997, study PRJNA522277) | cold seep metagenome | isolation source: Elba SIP-enriched marine methane seep metagenome, extraction at timepoint T2 | place: Italy: coast of Elba, Mediterranean Sea | reverse complement strand
CCGTATCAGAATGAGGTGCTGATCGGCGGTCGGCGATTCCTCGCGGATGAACCGGCGAGTGTCGGCGGCGCCGATACCGGGCCGGACCCCTATGCCTGGGTCACTGCCGGTCTTGGCGCCTGCACATCGATGACCCTGCGCATGTATGCGATGCGCAAGGGGTGGCCGCTGGAGCGGGTAACCGTCGGGCTGGAGCATGCCAAAAAGCACGCCGATGACTGTGTCGACTGCGGACCAAAAGACCGAATCGACGTGTTCACGCGTTACATTCAGATCGATGGAGATCTGGATGATGATCAACGCCAGCGCCTGCTTGAAATCGCTGACCGGTGCCCGGTTCACCGCACCCTGGAACATGGCGCGAAAGTGGAAACACATCTCGCCACAAATCCGGCTTAATGATCTTTAATGAGTGTTAGGCTGTTACTTTCGTAAATTTCGTACCAGATAGGTACAACACATCTTTGGAGGCTTGGAAGTCGATGAAATTGTTTGGCATTTCCCGAAATGCAATGGTCGCCGGTCTGGTCGGCGCAGGGGCGATGGGCGCGTTTTTGCTCGGACCGCAATTCCCGAATGCGGATGCCAATCCGATTACACTGGAAGCGCCGGCTGGCGCGCCGGTTTCGTTTGCCGATCTGATTGAACAAGTCAGTCCGGCCGTGGTCGGCGTTCGCGTTCGAACGGAAATCCAGCTTTCGGATCGGGAACTGACCGATCGTGAGCGTTTTCTCGAACAGTTCGGCGAACAGTTCGGTCTGATCCCGCGCGAAGAAGCGCCGCAGCCGCGCGAAGGTTTCGGGCAGGGGTCCGGCTTCTTCATTTCAGCTGAAGGCCACATCGTCACCAATAATCACGTGGTCGACAATGCGGTCGAGATTCTCGTCACCACCGATGATGGCTCAGAGCTTGAAGCCGAACTGGTCGGCGTCGACGCCGAGACCGATCTCGCCGTGTTGAAAGTCATCAGTCCCGGGCCGCATCCTTATGTGGACTTCGGTCCATCGAAGCAGCTGCGCCGCGGCGACTGGGTGGTGGCCGTTGGCAGCCCGCTCGGGTTTTCCGGAACCGCCACGGCAGGCATCGTCTCAGCCGTCGGTGAACCAGGCGATATCCGTCGCTCGCAGTCCTACACAGACTATTTGCAGATCGACGCTGCCATCAATCGCGGCAATTCGGGCGGACCCACCTTTGACATGAACGGCCGGGTCGTTGGCGTGAACACCTGGATCGCATCCACAACTGGCGGCTCCATCGGACTCGGTTTTGCGATCCCGTCTGAGCTGGTGGACCAGGTCACAACCACGCTGATCAATGAAGGCCGCGTGTCGCGTGGCTGGCTCGGCGTGACGATTGGCAATGTCAGTGACGACATGGCCGAAGCCGTTGGCTTGCCGAACAATCGCGGCGCCATCGTTTCGACTGTCACCGAGGACAGCCCGGCCGACAAATCCGGTCTTGAGCGCGGCGACATTATCGTCAAGGTCAATGGTCGTCAGGTCGATGACGCCACCACCACGACCCGGATGGTCGGCGCGCTGGCCGTCGGATCGAAGAACAAGTTCGAGATCTACCGCGATGGCAAACGCATGGTCATCGATGTCACCGTTGGTGATCGCAGCAAGGGTCTCGGCCAGGTCACAACGCTGGCCTCTTCAAGTTCACCGGAACCGGAAGAGAATGAAAGCGGCCCACTGGGTGTCTCCCTGACGCCGCTGACCGACGAGGAGCGTGAACGTCTGCAACTCGACTCAAGCGAGAAGGGCATGCTGATCACCGCGCTGGACGCGGATAGCGCCCTGTTCGAGGCTGGCGTTCGCGAAGGCATGGCCATTCTGGATGTTAACTACAATAAACTCGACAGCATCGATGTCCTGGAAGAAGAGTTGAATGAGGTCCGTTCGAACGGTCGTAATCGCCTGCTTCTGGCGATCCAGGACGAGCGGGTGGGAACCCGGTTCGTCGCGATTGATGTCGACGAGGACGAGTAAGTAGAGGAGGCATGCCATGCATGTGCTGGTAATTGAAGACGATCGTGAGCACGCTCAGTTCATTGAGAAAGTGCTCTGTGAAGCGGGCCACAGCGTTGAAACCGCTGAAGATGGCGCAGGCGGCCTGAGCCGGGCGCGCGAAGACCAGTTCGATGCGCTCGTGGTCGACCGCATGCTGCCTGAAAAGCCAGGCCTGCAACTGGTCGAGGAGTTTCGAAATGGCGGTGGCACAACACCAGCCCTGTTCCTCTCGGCGCTCTCGGATGTCGACAATCGGGTCGAAGGCCTGAAAGTCGGTGCCGACGATTACCTCTCCAAGCCATTTGCGCCGGAAGAGCTGGTTGCGCGGATTGAAGCGCTCGGCCGTCGTCAGACATCTGGCGAACCGCCGGTGACAGTGCTGAAAGTCGGTGATCTCGAGATGGACCTGCTGGCCCGCAAGGTGACCCGCGGCGAAACCAAGATCGACCTGCAGCCGCGCGAGTTCAAACTGCTTGAATATCTGATGCGCCACGCTGGCCAGACGGTGACCCGGACCATGCTTCTGGAGAAAGTCTGGAACTATCACTTTGATCCCCAGACCAATGTGATCGACGTGCATATCTCGCGTCTGCGCGCGAAAATCGACAAAGAATTTGAGCAACCGCTCTTGCAGACGGTACGTGGTGCGGGCTACTGCCTGCAGGCATGAAATCAGGCCCTTTCGCGTTCGTCCGAACCACGACGTTTCGGCTAGCGCTCGTTTACTCAATCTTGTTCGCGCTGTTCTCGGCGGGTCTGCTGGCATATTTGTTCCAGGCGACCGTCGGGACCATGCGGGCCGATTCCAAGGCACGGCTTGAAGCCGAATTTCGAACCCTTGCTGTAGCATGGAATACGGGCGGCCCGACCCGGCTCGAACAATCCTTGCTGGAACGCATTCTCGTTGATCTGCGCGATTTCCCCTACCAGTTCGAAGACGCCAATGGCCGCACGATAATCGGCGACATGCCGCGCATGCCGGTCGAGCCGCTGGAGGACTATGGCACGCCGCGCGTGGTGACGTTCGAGATTGAACGTCCTGGCCCGGAAGGGGGCACGACCATCACACCGATCGAAGGCCGCATCGTTCGGCTTGGCGATGACAGCGTCTTGCTGGTCGGAATCAAGATGGATGAGCGAATTCGGCAAGTGAACCGGATTACCCGCGCCGTGGCGACAGCGGCGCCGATCGGATTCCTGCTGGCGCTGCTCGGCGGGTTTTTCAGCGCCCGCTATGCGGCCCACCGGGCCGAAAGCCTGACCAAGACGGCCGAAGGCGTGATGTCGGGTGATTTGTCGCTGCGCGCACCCGTTGGTGTCTCAGGGGACGAATTTGACCGGCTGGCAGAGCAGCTCAACGCGATGCTCGCGAAATTGGAGACTTTGATGGCAGCGACCCGGCATGCCGGCGACTCCATCGCACATGACCTACGCTCACCGCTTTCCCGCCTGCGCAATCAGCTGGAAGCGCGCCTGCGCGGTCCAATCGACGAGATCAGCGCCCGCGAGACTCTGGCTGAAACGGTCGAAGAGGTCGACAATGTGCTCGCCACCTTCAACGCCATCCTGCGCCTGTCACGCGTCAATGAAGGCGCGGAGGGCAAGCTGCTCCCGCTCGATTTAACGGAACTGTGCGAGGAAATGGCCGAATTGTTCGAGCCAGCCTGCGAGGATGCGGGCATTGAATTCACCGCCAATATCGAGCGCGGCCTCGAGCTCATGGGTGACCGCACGCTGATGGCGCAGGCTGTCTCGAACCTGCTTGATAATGCGGTGAAATACACCCCGTCGGGTCAGAGCATTCATCTCGATGCCGCCCTCAAGGACGAGCAGATCGAGATTATCGTGGCCGACACCGGTCCCGGCATTCCAAACGCCGATCTGGAACGCGTGAAGGAACGGTTCGTGCGGCTGGACCTGGCGCGCACCCAGGTTGGCTCCGGATTGGGCCTGGCACTGGTTGAGGCCGTGTCCGAGCTTCACATGGGCACGTTCACTTTGACTCGCGGAGATGACGATACTGGCCTAAAAGCCGTCCTGACGTTCGCGCCAAAACGCTAGGAACCCGCTTGCTCAAGACCGCCGCCATTTCTGATGATCCTGCCACCGCGATCGAAATCGCGGCAGAGCAAGCACCATACCTTGCGGATCTGGCTCAGAGGGTCGACGGTGCGGCCAGTCCCGACACGCTGTTACGCACTGCGTTTGATCAATGCGCGGCGGTCGCGGGCGGCGCCGACAATGCCGCCTCTGTGTTGCGTCTCGCAAAGAAGCAAGCCCACCTCGCAATCGCGGCCGGGGATCTGTCGGGGCGCTATTCGCTGCCGCAAACCACGCGGCATATCACCGAATTTGCTGATGCTGCCCTCGACGCTGCGCTGACCGCGTCGGTGCGCCAGCGCGATCTCACTGTAGCCGGCCTGTTTGCCGTCGCGCTCGGAAAAATGGGCGCGTTCGAGCTCAACTATTCGAGCGATATCGATATTGCCGTATTCTTTGATCCTGACTTGTTCAGTGGCGGTGAGCGTGAGCCCATAGATGCGGCGGTACGGGTGATCCGAAACACGATCAGCCTGCTCGATGACCGCACGCCGGACGGCTATGTTTTCCGGACCGATCTGAGATTGCGGCCAGACCCGAGCTCGACGCCGGTCGCTGTGTCGACGCGTCGGGCGGAACTCTATTATGAGAGTGTCGGTCAGAACTGGGAGCGGATGGTCTGGATCAAGGGCCGGGCAGCGGCTGGTGATCTGGATGCCGGCAACGCGTTTATCGGCGCCCTGGAGCCTTTTGTCTGGCGCCGCCACCTCGATTATTGGGCCATCGCCGATGTTCACGCCATCAAGAACATGATCAATGCCAAAGTCGGCGCGCAGTCACTCGAAGACGTGGCGCCGGATGTGAAACTGGGCCCTGGCGGAATCCGCGAGATCGAGTTCTTTGTCCAGACACAGCAAATCATTCTCGGCGGACGTAATCCGGCTTTGCGAGTGCGCGGCACGCTGGAGGGCATGCAACGCCTCGTCGACCTCGGCGCGGTCGAATCGTCTGCAGCCGAAGAGCTGACCGAGGCTTACATGGCGCTCCGCTCTGTCGAACATCGGATACAGATGCTCGATGATGCGCAAACCCACACGATGCCGAGTTTTGAAAACCGGCGGGCGGCGGTGGCGACCCTGTGTGGCTATGCCTCCCTCGATGCGTTCGACAAAGACCTGATCGAAACGCGCAAATGTGTGCATGACCATTATCGTGCCCTGTTCGCGGAAGAGGCCGAGAAGAGCCAGAGCGCGGTCGACGGCAATCTCGTCTTCACCGGCGTCGATAATGACCCTGAAACGGTGCGAACCCTGTCAGAGCTGGGGTTCAACACGCCCGACCTGGTCATCGAAACCATCCGCCAGTGGCATCGCGGCCGCACTCCGGCGACGCGCACGACACGTGGCCGCGAATTGCTCACCGCGATCCTGCCCGACCTGCTGGCCGCGATGGGCAAGACCGGCGAGCCGGACGAAGCCTTCCGGCGCTTCAGCCGGTTCTTTGAAGGCCTGAGATCCGGCGTCCAGGTCCTGTCAATGCTGGTCGCCGAAACCGCGCTCATGGATGATCTGGTGACGACACTGGCGATTGCGCCGCGAATTGCCGATATTCTCGCCCGACGACCGGGTCTGCTCGAAGCTTTGCTATTCGTGTCTGACCGCAAGGACACGCCCAATATTGATGCCGAAACCGATTTCGAAACCGGGATGGAGCTGGTTCGCCGCTGGCAGGGGGAGCGGGCTTTCCTGATTGGGCACCAGCTCCTGCACGGCCAGCTCAAGGCACGCGACGCGGCGGCGGCCTGGACCGAACTGGCGGACACCTGCATCGAATTAATGAGCGCCCTGGCGGAGCATGAAACCGTGCGGCGGTTCGGACCTGCGCCTGGCGTCTGGTCGGTGATCGGCCTGGGCAAGCTGGGCGGACGCGAGATGACGGCTGGCTCCGACCTTGACCTCTTGGTCATCTACGACCCGGATGGCAGTGACGATGCCCAGAAATGGTTCACACGCTTTACCCAGCGATTGATCACGGCGCTGTCCGCAGAGACTGGCGAGGGGCGTTTGTACGAAGTCGATATGCGCCTGCGTCCATCCGGCCGTGCTGGGCCGGTGGCCACATCGATTGCTTCATTCGAGCGCTATCATCAGGACGAGGCGTGGACCTGGGAACATATGGCGCTCACCCGTTTGCGCGCCGTTTCCGGCGATCCGGCGCTCGGCGCGCGTGTTGCTGCGACCGCTGAACGGGTCATCCATGGCGGTGAAATGGCGACGCGGACACAAGACATCCTGGACATGCGGGCGCGCCTTTATCGCGATAAACCTTCTGCGGGCCGCTGGGACCTTAAAATGTGCCCCGGCGGTCTGGTCGACCTGGAATTCATCACCCAGCATGCCATTCTCAACGCCAGGACGCCGCAAACCCTGATGCCGGAGCTTAATCGCGCGCATCATCAACTGGCGGAGACAGGCGAATGGGGCGTAGAAACCGACCAGGCCATGTCAGAGGCCTTCACCTTCCTGCAGGCGCTTCAGCAAGTGCAGCGTATCGCGCATGATGGTGCTGTGACCGAGGAAGACCTGTCCAGCGGCCTGAAGGATCGCTTGTGCCGCGCCGTGGATATTGCCGACTTCGAGACCTTGTCAGACCACCTGCAAGCGACCTGTGATCGCGTGACTGCGATATTTGAGCAAAAACTGGGTATGCCAGCGACGGATTAGAAATCGTTCATCGTTCTATCTTTGAGTTCAGAAGAAAGGCTCAAAGATATGAAGAAACTTACGATTGCTGCGCTTGTAACACTTGGCTTGGGCGGCCTGACTTATACTGCCATTGCCCAACAAGGGGCTCCCGGACCGCATCCGCGTCTGGAAGCGGTGGACACCAACCAGGATGGCAATATCACCAAGGATGAGATTGCTGCACACCGCGCCGACAAATTCCTGAGCGCCGACACAAATGGCGACAATCTGGTCTCGGCCGAAGAATTTGAAGCCTTTGCCGACGCCGAGCGCGAACGCAAGCGCGAGGCGCGTCAGGAAAAACGGTTCGCCAAGCTCGATGCCAATGGTGACGGTGTGATCACCGCTGAAGAGCATGCCAGTGCTGCCGACGAGCGTATGGATCGTATGTTTGAGCGCGTCGACACCGATGGCGACGGCGTGATTACCGAGGCTGAGCGCGAAGCAGCCAAGGAGAAAATGCGCGGAAAACGCCGGTTTGGTCGCCGGGGATAGAATACGGAGGCGGACCTTAGCCAGCCGCCATCATATCCCCGGGCAAGTGCGAGATCTCCTCCCACTCGCACTTGCTGGGGAATCCGTTAGATTATCTGCGTGTCTGGGATCAGCGAGAGTGACCAAATCGCCCGCGCAGCGGGTGGTGACAGAGCGGCGCAAGCAGCTCTGGTCAATCGAAATATGCCGATTGTCTTCCGTATCGCCTATCGCATGCTCCAGGACCGGGCAGAGGCCGAAGACGTGACGCAGGAGACGTTTCTTCGCGCCTGGAAACACTTGCCGAACTGGCAGCCCAAGGCCAAATTCTCAACCTGGGCCTGCACGGTCGCATTGAACCTGTGCCGCGACCGGTTGCGGAAGAAGAAGCCGGTTTTGATGGATGAATTGCCGGAGCGCGTTGATACGGCGCTGCGACCGGAAGAGGCCCTGGCATCGCAGCAAGGACTCGAGGGTATTGCCGAGAAGATCGCCGCGCTGCCCGAACGCCAGCGTGAAGCCCTGACGCTGTGTGCACTGGAAGGCATGAGCAATATTGAAGCGGCGGCGGCAATGGATGTCGGCGTCCGCGCTTTGGAGAGCCTATTGGCGCGTGCCCGGAGATCGCTCAGAGCGAGCCTTGGCACGCAATTGGCGGGGGATTGATGATGACGGTGAATGGTATGACCCAGGAACGAGTATTGGAACTGATCGCAGCCTATGGCGCTGAGCCGATGGGCTGGCCCGAGGATGAACGCGACGCGGCGCGCGCCTTGCTCGAGGCTGAACCGGGAGCTTTTGCGGCGGCGTTGTCTGACGCTGAGGCGCTGGATCAGGCGCTCTGTCTCGAAGCCGTGCCCGAGCCGTCTGCAATCTTGGCAGAGTCCATCCTCGCCGCCGCGCCGGACGCGCCTCGGACGCAAAGTGGCCTGATTGACAGACTCTCGGCAGTACTGTTTCCGCAAGGCATTCGCTGGCCTGCTGGTGCGGCGCTTGCAAGTCTGGCGATGGGCCTGATAGGCGGCTATGCCTATGCCTCGACCGGCATTGGCTATGACCAGGCCGATAGTGCGTATTATGCTGCATTCGGACTGGATAGCGGCGAAGACTGGGTCAGTTTGGAGTAGGCGATGAGCGACGCAAAAACACCCAAATTGCCGATCTGGCTGGTCGTTTCACTGATCGTGAATGCGCTGCTCATCGGTGTGCTGATTGGCGGTGGTCTCGGCCAGCGCAAAGCCGGCCCGCCTCCGGGCGGCGGTCCCGGCGCTGAGCAAGCGCTGATCCGGGGCATTGATCGGTCCTTGCCGGACGAACAAAGACGGCTCGTCCGCCGCGCCTTCCGGCAGGCATTCGCCGAGTCGCGGGAGCAGCGCGTTATTGTGCGCGATGCGCGCCAGCGTCTCGGACGGCTGCTTGCGGCAGAGCCATATGATGCTGAAGCGGTACGTGAGAGTTTCCGCGAGTTGCGCGAAGCAGATGCGGCGATGCGGGCGCGAATTCAGGATGTGCTGGCCGAACAATTCGGCACGCTGACCGTCGAGCAACGCCGCGCGATTATCGAGGACCTCAACAAGCGCAGACCTCCGCGTGGGCGTCCAGGTGATGACCGCCGCGGCCCACCGCCGCCACGCCCGCGCGACTAGTCCTTGGACTTGTGGGCGAGCGCCCCGGCATTGGCTTCCCAGTTCTGGCCATCAAACCTGTTAATGGTGACGTCCAGATCCATCCAATTGTCGAGACAGCGCCAGGTCACGGCAAAGCCGTCCTGGTTTGACCGCGGGACATAAAAGCTCTTGATTCCGCAGGTCTTGCAGAAGCGATGCTTGGCGCCGCCTGTATTGAATGTGTATTCGCTCAGATTGTCTGCGCCGCTGAGCAGGCGAAAGCGCGATGCCGGGACGATGACGTGAATGTTCCCGCTCATCGCGCAGATCGAGCAATTGCAGTCCTCCACCTCGAAGGCGGAAGGCAGGTCGACTTCGAATCGTACGGCCTTGCAATGGCAGCCACCGGTATGGGTCTGAAGGTCACTCATCCTGTTGTCCTAACCGACCCAGACAGGTGGACGCCGATGCGCCCAGGGGGCAGCGCGTTCCAGCTGCCCGGCGAGTTGGTAGAGCTCCCATTCCCGCCCGCAGCGGGCGCCAAACATCATGCCGATCGGCAGGTTTTCTTCGGTCCAATGCAGAGGCACGGACATGGCCGGCGATCCGGCTTGGTTTGAGATCGCACACCAGGCGGCGAACGAGGTCACCGCTTCGGTGTAGCCATCCATGCTGGTGGGCGCGAGCGACAGGACGCCGAGCTTGTCCGGCACCCGGGCCATGGTCGGCGACAGGATCATGTCATAGCCGCCTTCGACCAGGAACCGGTCATAGATCAGGCCGGCCGTGATCGAGGACTGCGTGGCTTTCATCAGCTCTTTCATCGGCATCGCATTGCCCATCTCGACAAAGCGCGCGGTGATTGGCTCCATATCGTCCGGCCCGAGCGTGCGCCCGAGCACTTCGCCGCGCGCTTCCATGACCATGGCGATGGCGGCAGACACGGTCGCCAGCAGGCCTTTGCCGAGCGCTTCGCCATCGAACTCAGGGCCAGCGACCTCGACCTTGTGCCCGAGGCTTTCGAGCAGTTTCGCGGTCGATGCGAGCCCGGCGGCGGCATCGGCATCCGGCTTGGTGCCATTCGGTGCGGTGTCCCAAAGCGCGATCTTGAGCGGTTTCGGATCACTCTCCAGCGCGCTCATGAACGAGCGCGTTTCAGCCGGCGCGTCATAGCGCGAACCGATTTCCAGGCCGTGCGTGGCGTCGAGCAGGGCGGCATTGTCTCGGACACTGCGGGAGACCGCGTGATGCGTCGACTGGCCGTTCCAGCCTTCCGTCGTCAGCGGCCCCATTGGCGTGCGCCCGCGCGAGGGCTTCATGCCGAACAGACCGGTGCAGCCCGCTGGGATCCGGATCGAGCCGCCGCCATCGCTGGCATGCGCGAGTGGAATCACGCCTGAGGCGACGGTTGCGCTGGCGCCGCCGGATGAGCCGCCGGAGGTGCGGGTCGTGTCCCAGGGATTGCGGGTCTGGCCGTAAAGCGTGCTTTCAGTCGTGGTGGTCAGGCCAAACTCAGGGCTGGTCGTCTGTCCGAACAGCGTAAAGCCGGCGGCCTTGTAGCGCTCGCACATGACGCTGTCATGCGCGGCGATATTGCCTTTGAAGGCTTGCGAACCATTGGTGATTGGCTGGCCCTTGATCTCGAAGCCGAGATCCTTGACGGCTATCGGTACGCCCGCGAACGGGCCGTCTGGCAAACCGTCGGCGATCTGGTTTTCGGCATAGTCGGGGAACATGGCGGAGAAGCAATTCAGCTCCTTCTGCGCCGTTTCTGCGCGACCCACTGCTTCGCCGAGCAATTCGCTGGCGCTGACATCGCCTTTGCGCACCAGTTCGGCCAGGCCAAGCGCGTCATAATTCTGATATTCGTCCATCATTCCCTCCGCGATCTGTGCGCGTGAGGATGGACCGGAAGTCAGCGCTTGGAAAGCCTCACCTCGTGTCAGGTTTTCTCGAAAACCAGCTTCGTCCACTCAATCTGATTGGCGCGGTTCTCGGCTTGGATGGACTCGGCGCGCTCATGATAGAGATTCGTCAGACCGTGCTGTGCGGCGAGCGCGATCGTCTCCTCGCCCGAGATTTCGAACATGCGCCGCCCCTTTGGAACCGGTCCATGCCGCTGGCTCATGGCAATGCGTCCGCCGGGCAGCAGCAACTGCGCGAGATTGGCCATGCCGTCTGCGCGCTCAGCCTCGGTCAGGTGCATCCACACGGCATGCATGAGGATCAGGTCATAGGTCTCGCCGCGCGCCATGACGTTCGGGATGGCGGGCAGGATATCATCCAGCCATTCAATCTCGGGTTCGGGATGGAGCCTGGCCGCGCCTTCACGCAGCGCGTCGGTTGGCTCCACAGCGAGCACGGAATGGCCGAGCGATGCGAACCAGGCGGCATCGCGCCCGGTGCCAGCGCCAATGTCGAGGATCCGCGCCGGAGCTTTGGGGAATAGGTGCACCCACGGCGCGTGAATGCCGGCCGGGTTTCGCGACTCATAGCGCTCGAACAGCGAGTCGACTTCATCAGAGTAGCCGGCATTGGAAGCGCTATCCGTCACTCTGCCGCCTGTATGCCATCGCCATCATCGCCCAGCGCTTCGAGCATGGTCACGGCGCAGTCTGCAATCACGCTGCCCGGCGGGAAGATGGCCACGGCGCCAGCGGCGTAGAGCGCGTCGAAATCCTGGGGCGGGATGACGCCGCCAACCATGATCTTGGTCGCGGCCGCGCCTTCATTGCCGAGCGCGCGTTTGAGTTCCGGCACCAGCGTCAGGTGTCCCGCTGCCAGGGAAGACGCGGCGACAATGTCGACACCGGCAGCGCGCGCGTCCTTGGCGGCTTCTTCCGGGGTCTGGAAGAGGGGGCCGATCTCAACCTCCCAGCCCAGATCCATCAGGGCAGAGGCGACGACTTTCTGGCCTCGATCGTGACCGTCCTGGCCCATCTTGGCGATATAGATTTTCGGGCGGCGGCCATGCTTGGCTTCGAACGCGTCGGCGAGCCCGGTGGCTTCCTTTGCCCGCTCGGTGGCCTTCACGCCGGCGCCATAGACGCCCTTGATCGAGCGAATAACCGCCTTGTGACGGCCCTGGCTGCGTTCCACGGCTTCAGAGATTTCGCCGACTGTGGCCTTGGCACGGGCCGCGTCGACGGCGAGGGCGAGCAGGTTGCCCTCTGTCCCCGCCGCGGCATTGGCAATCGCGTCGAGTTTAGCATCGACTTCGGCTTGGTTGCGGTCTGATTTCAGGCGGGCGAGCTTGTCCAGCTGCATCCGGCGCACCGTGGCATTGTCGACTTTCAGGACCGGCACATCTTCTTCGGCATCGAGCAGGAACTTGTTGACGCCGACCACGGTCTGTTCGCCGCTATCGATGCGCGCTTGCGTATTAGCGGCCGCTTCCTCGATGCGCAGTTTCGGGATGCCTTCCTCGATCGCCTTGCGCATGCCGCCGAGCTTTTCGACCTCGGCAATATGTTCCAGCGCCTTGGCGGCAAGGTCATGGGTCAGGCGCTCGACATAATAGGAGCCGCCCCAGGGATCGATGGTCTGCGCCGCGCCGCCTTCCTGTTGCAGGAAGAGCTGCGTGTTGCGGGCAATGCGGGCGGAGAAATCGGTCGGCAGGGCAAGCGCTTCGTCGAAGGAGTTCGTATGCAGGCTCTGCGTCTGCCCACCTGCTGCGGCGATCGCTTCCAGGCAGGTGCGGATGACATTGTTGTAGACATCCTGGGCGGTCAGCGACCAGCCGGAGGTCTGGCAATGCGTACGCAAGGAGGTGGATTTCGGGTTCTTGGGCGAGAATTCCTCGCTCACCAATTTCGCCCAGATCAGACGCGCGGCACGCATTTTGGCGACTTCCATGAACGTGTTCATGCCGATCGCCCAGAAGAAGCTGAGGCGCGGCGCAAACGCGTCGACATCGAGCCCGGCATTCACCCCGGCGCGAATATATTCGATGCCATCGGCAATGGTGTAGGCGAGTTCCAGGTCGGCCGTCGCCCCGGCTTCCTGCATGTGATAGCCGGAAATCGAGATGGAGTTGAATTTCGGCATGTTCTGCGAGGTGTAGGCAAAAATGTCCGAAATGATCCGCATGCTCGGCTTGGGCGGATAGATATAGGTGTTGCGGACCATAAACTCTTTCAGAATGTCGTTCTGAATGGTGCCCGCGAGCTTGTCCGGCCCGACGCCCTGTTCCTCAGCCGCCACGATGTAGAGCGCCATGATCGGCAGCACGGCGCCATTCATGGTCATCGAGACCGACATCTGATCGAGCGGAATGCCGGAAAACAGCGTGCGCATGTCATAGATGCTATCAATGGCCACACCGGCCATGCCGACATCGCCGCTGACGCGGACATGGTCACTGTCATAGCCGCGATGGGTGGCAAGGTCGAAGGCCACGGAGAGGCCTTTTTGACCGGCAGCCAGGTTGCGACGGTAGAAGGCATTGGAATCTTCGGCGGTGGAAAAACCCGCATATTGGCGAACTGTCCATGGACGCTGGGTATACATGGTCGGGTAGGGACCACGTCCAAACGGCGCGAGGCCGGGATAATCATCGAGGAAGTCGAGATCCTGCGTGTCCGCCGCGCTATAGGCGGCGGCGAGGTCGATGCCTTCCGGGGTGGGCAGGGTGCGCGCGTGCGCGGAGCTGGCGCCGGATTCGAGCGCGCCGAGATCGAACTTGGTGAAATCAGGAAACTTGGTCATCATTTCACTCCCAGTTCGGCCAGCGCAACGGTCAATTCATGCACCACGTCCGCACCCATGAAGATGTGGCGGTCCACGCCGTCGGCCTCATGTTTCCCGGCGAGCCAGAGCGCGACCGCTCCAGCGTCTTTCAACGCCTGAGCCGCATCGCCAGCTTCATCAGGATAGCGTTTGTCGGACCCGCACAGGACCGCGATCTGACAGCCGCTGGCGCGGAAGACGGCGGCGAGTTCGGACATGGAGTCAGGCGGCACGGGCGCCGCTTTGGCTTCGATGCCGCCTGCGGCAAAGAAGTTTCGGGCAAAATCTGCGCGCGCCGTGTGTTCGGCCAGCGGGCCAAGCGTGGCGAGGAAGATTGAAGGCCGCGCGCCAGTCGCGTCGAGGTGGGCTTCGGCGCGGTCGCGCAGCGTCTCAAATGGTGCCGCAATCGATATCCAGTCAAGCGGCTGAGCGACCGTGTCGTCGCCGGAGGCGGACTTGAAGTCGGGCAGCAGCGCATCCAATCCAGCCGGGTCGACGCCGTCGCCAGGCGGTGGCGAAACCACGTCTGCGACCGGCGCAGCAATCTCTTCGAGCAAGGGAAACTCGCTGACCCCTGTGACCGGCACCTTGCGGCGGGCCACGTCTTTTAGCAGCGCGGCGCGTTTCTCGGCCACGCGTGCTTGCAGGTGTCCACTGAACAGGCTCTCGATCAGGCCACCTTCGCCTTCGATGGTCTGAAACTCCGCCCAGGCGGCCTGGGCGAGGTCTTCGGCCAGGGTCTCGGTGAACCATGCGCCGCCGCTCGGGTCGGCGATGCGGCCAAGGCCGCTTTCTTCCATGGCCATGATCTGCGTGTTGCGCGCGATGCGGCGTCCGAGCTCTTCCGGGACGCTGAAACTCTCATTGAAGGCGCGCACGGTAATCACATCCGCGCCGCCCGTGGCAGCGGCGAAACACGCAGCCGTACCGCGCAGCATGTTCACCCAGGCATCATAGCGGGTCAGCATGCGGGCGCTGGTTACGGCGTGAAGCTTCATTGGCGCTGGCGCGAGCCCGATCGCGTCCTGCACGCGGGCCCAGAGACGGCGGGCGGCGCGCAGCTTGGCGATACCGATGCCGTAATTCGCGTCCACAGCGAGCCTGAATAGGATTTGCGGCGCGGCTTTGGCTGGTGCGAGCCCGGCCTGTTCGAGTCGGCGCAGCAGGTCGACCGCATTTGCCATCAGCGCGCCGAGTTCCTGCGCCTCGCTGCCGCCGGATTCATGGACGGTCTGCGCTTCCACTTCCAGGCTCGTCGCTGCCGGGAATTTATCGGCCAAAGCCGTCACCAGCGCCGCGGCCTTGGCCATGGCGGCATCGACACCGCCGCCAATCTTGCCGGTGCGCATCAATTGCCGGATCGGTGAGATGTTGAAGGCGAGTTTCTGTTCGGCCGGATTGTCCTGCTGGTCAGCCCAAAGGGCGAGGAGGGCGGCGGCGCTCGCCCCGGATCCCGCGCCGCGATGGCCGAGCGACACGGCGGCCAGGTCGGCGCGGACGCCGGCAAGCGCCGTCGAAAGCTGATCGAGATTTGTGATGATGCAGCTGGTCTTGCCGGAACACTCAATGCCGAGATGGATCGAGCTGACACCGCGCTCGAGGTCGCGCAGGATTTCCTTATTGGTTTCGGCCGGGTCGGGATGCGAGAAGGCCTGGCGAATGTCCCAGGGCAGAAAGCGGTCAGTTTCGGCCGCGCCACCACGCAGATAAGGCGCCACGCCGGGCGCGCCCCGTGGGTCCGCGCCGCTGGCAAATTCGGTCT
>SPJK01101000.1_pt1 | contig 15373 bp, 3 predicted proteins | sample 3741771 | NCBI WGS metagenome assembly SPJK01 (sample SAMN10925997, study PRJNA522277) | cold seep metagenome | isolation source: Elba SIP-enriched marine methane seep metagenome, extraction at timepoint T2 | place: Italy: coast of Elba, Mediterranean Sea | reverse complement strand
GCTCATCTGAAACAACCTTACAATGATATTCTCGACTGGAGAATTGAAGCTCCTTATGACAATCATTCAATCGGCAGAACCGATCCTGATCCTAATTATGACAACCCGTTGTTCACGAATCGTGCAAACGCTGACTACACCATTACACCATTCTTAGCAACTGGCATTGATGCTGGTGATCCTTCCTTGCCATTTGATCTAGAACCAGGTAATCAAGGGGATCGGCCCAACTTGGGTGCTTATGGTGCAACCCCACTAGCTGCCGAATCACGCACTCAGTTCATTGAAATTGTCTACCCTGAGTTTTATACCGACATTGAGATTAACGATGGTCAGGTAATTCAATGGCGTACTTACGATTCAGCACGGCCAAACTTCCAGCTGGTTGGTGATGTTGACATCGATCTCGTTCTGCCTGATGGAACCAAGGTCCTCGATCTTGGAACAGCACCGGCCATCAATGGTGAATTTGTTTGGAACGTCTCTGACACAGATATCACCCCTGATTATGACCAGCGTTATCGAATTGAACTTCACTGGGAAGATGATCCTGCGATCTTAGACAGAACCCGTGAACCTTTCACTATCGTGCCAGACACACGTGAGTTCTATGCCGATGACTTCCATAGCAATGACAATGATCAATACACGCCAAATGCTGTTGGAGACAACCGGAATACTGGGAAGCTAGTAACGGTACCCAAACGCTCAGTGCACGCACTGTTTGACAATTACGATCTCGATCCCCTCGATTTTGTTTATGCCGACACAGGGCATAATTATTGGCTTCGCGATCTAGTGATAAGCGGAGAGCTTGGTCTTGGGGATGACGAAGGGGTAGTGATCCAAGGCCCTTCTGATACATCGGTTGTGTTTGATCGCTGGGATCCAGCTGCCGGAATGCACGCTATTGATGTAAACGATGGCGACTTCGTAAAGCTTGACAACCTTACGCTACTAGGTGGTCATAACAATGTCCGAGTTAGGAATGATAGTAATGAATTCCTGGCAACAAACCTTATACTAGGTGATGCTGGTGGAGACGGACTGCGAATCGAGGGTGCTACGGAGTTTTCGCAAGCCGAAAATATCGAAGTATTCGGTGCAGTTGAAAGCGGTATTTGGACGAACACTCTGTTCGACCTTTACAACATTACAGCCCATGACAATGGACTCAACGGTATTTACCTAACGAATGCTGAAGGCTCGCTGATTCACGGAGCCACCGCCTTCAGTAACGCTAACCATGGGATTGCTGCCGATAATAATCACCATGACAATCGTGCCATTGTTGGCTCCTTCGATCTATCAGCCCAGGTCGGAGCCTTCACTTATAACAACGGTGCTTCAGGCATTTGGGCCGATGATGGTGTTGATGTTGTTGGCAACCATTCCTATGGAAATGCCGATGCCGGAGTTGAGATTGGCGACCGAAGCCTGGCCCAATGGAACGTAAGTCATGAGAATCGAATTGGGCTTGAGACTTTCGAAAATTCAGATGCAGCTAGTTCGTCTCGTTGGAACCGTGTGATTGAGAACCGTACTTACGGTAACACCGAACTTGGGGTGCTTTCCCGCTACGATACTCGATTTGAACGAAACATTGTTTACTCAAACCCAATTGGTTTCCAAACAATTCGCGTCGGCTCACACACAGATCGCAACTCTAGTCAGATTTCTAACAACCTCTTCTACGATCACACCTTTGCTGCTCTTTACTTAGAAGACGAAGAAACACCACGTCTTTTCAACAACACAATTTATGAGCCAACCGCAACAGGTGTCATCCTTGGCTACGATTCCTTTGGAGTTGTTGATGGTCAGGTAGCGAACAATATTATTAAGACGGGTACGGGACAAGCAATTGTTGTCCCAGCCAACAGTCAGGTTGGACTGAATTCAGACTACAACCTATTTGATGTTGGATCTGGTACGTTTGGTACCTGGCAAGGTGAATCTATCAGCAGTTTGGTTAGTTGGTCAGCCCGATCATTCCAAGATCGAACCAGCTTGCAGATCGACGCCCTGCTGGTTGACCCCGATGGAGCTGACGACATACTCGGCTTCCGATCGGGATTGACCGATGGGCGTGATGACAATCTTCACTTGCAAAGCTTTACGGGTCAGTTCTTCGGTGACTTTGCTCCTTTAGTCGATAACAATACGGAACTCCCTTATATCCGACCTGCAACAGAGACCGTCGGAGCCGTTAATTCACCAGGCATTGACCGAGGTGATCCACTCTTTGAATTCGATCAAGAACCTGATAGCGATGGTGGTTTCATAAATCTTGGTGCCTATGGAAACACAACGCTGGCATCTCGTAGCCCAGATCGTTACGTCTTAGTCGTAGAGCCTGATGGTGCCGAAGCATGGGTTGCCAATCAGTCGTTTGAGATCACCTGGAGAACCGAAAACTCCACGGCGAATAGCGATCTTTTGATTAACGGTGACGCTGAGCAAGATCTGGTTAATGGCAATCTTCCAGGATGGGAAGAGATCATCGGAACTTCGTGGAATGCAAGCGTACAGACTCCAGGCCCATTCTCCGGTGAGCATTACTTTTCTCCAAACTATGCCGGTGCATTAGCCGAATTGCGTCAAGATGTTGATGTGTCACAATTCTCTGCGGCGATTGCTGCCGGTGAACAAGAGTTCGCCTTTGAAGGAGCCATCGCAAATCAGTTTGGTGACGACGGCGGTAGGATCATCGTTGAATACCTCGATGAAACAAAGGGGACGATACTTGGTTCATTCGATACCGGTGAAATTGTTTCACTCTCTTGGGTGGAGGTAGCTGATCAACGAATCGCGCCCGCTGGAACCAAGCATATCCGTGTAAGGCTACTTTCAAGCCGTAACGTCGGCAACAACGCCAATGGTATCTTTGATGCTCTCTCACTACGACCAGTCGATAAGATGAACTTGTCGATTGAAGATGCCACAACAGGTCAGACCGTTGCTGAAATTGCTGAGGGCATTGATAACGATGGCCGTCACGTATGGGACATCCCTGCAGACTTCCCGCCAGGAGAGAATTATGTAGTACGCGTAACTCGTGAAGCCAACGCAACTCTCACTGACACCAGCAACGAGCCGTTCGCGATCAGCGCTCCGATCTTCAACTACTATGTCAACATCGCTGGCGACAGCAACCTTGGCGATAACGAATACACAACGGCGCCTGGCGATGATGCCAACGATGGCTTAACCCCAAGCACACCGATGGCTTCTATCCGTGCTGTGCTTGAAGCGTACGACCTAGAACCTGGCGATACGATTTTCGTTGACACGGGTTACTACAGCCTCGGCACCAACATCCATATCAACAATGCCGATGCCGGTGCAACCATTCGTGGTCCTGTTCAAGATGGCAATGAAGCGATCATTGACCGTGTGAATCGTAATACCGGCAGCTACGCATTCGAACTGTTCGATGCAGATGGTGTTACAATCGAACACCTAGGAATTACAGGTGGCTGGTCGGGCATTTTTGCCGGCAGAGACTCTTTTAACGACAATGTAACGATTCGCAACAATCGCATCTATAACAACTTCAATGGAGTATCAGGTGCTGGTGTCGAGCTGGCTTTTCGTTCAAATACGACCGGCTTGACGCTTTCAGGTAATGAATTCTACGGCAATGCGGAGGGTTTTGACCTTGATGGTATTAGTGACTCACTGATTAGTGGCAACCATGTCCATGATCAGAATCGTACGGGTGCCCGGATTGACGGAACCAATAACCTTGTAAGTGGTAACACTTTTGAAAACAACTACATCCAAGGGTATTCAATCTTTGGAGCAGGTTCGGTTGCCGAGAACAATATAGTCACCAATCACGTGAATGGCGTCGATGCTGGTGAGAACGCAATTATTCGTGGCGATATCATTAGCCTTTCCGATCTAGTCGGGGCTGAAATCTTTAGCGGCTCGACCATCGAAGGGGCTACGATTCAGGATACGAACAATGATGCCATCAACCTCTACAATGGTGGTATTGCCGTAGGGAATACGGTCTTCAATGCCGACGTTGGTATCGATGTAGGTGTATCAACCTTTTCAATAGCTGAAGCTTATGACAATGTCGTTTACAACACACGAATTGGTCTCGATCTGAATCAAACGAGTATTGCGAAAGGTAATACCGTTTACGGAGTCGAAACCGCTATCTTTGCCGATGCAAATTCTGCATCGCATGAAGAAAGTCACTTCCGTGGATTGATAGAGAACAATTTAGTCTACGACTTCACTAATGCAGGTATCCTAATCGACACGGCAAACGCGCTTGCTACCCCACGTTTCCACCCTCGTGTCTTTAGCAATACCGTTTACCAAACAACTGGAGATGCGGTACGACTCACTTCTGGGGCAGCTAATGTTGAACTGAAGAACAACATCTTCTACTCGTTGGGTGGAACTATCTTGGATGTTGCTAGTGAGGCTCAATCAACACTAGATAGTGACTTTAATCTCTTCTACACCGATGGGGGAACCCTTGCACAATGGGGTGGCTTCCAATTGGATTCCTTCGCCGACTGGGTCCTTGAGCTTGGTTTTGACCGTAATGGACTCAGCGAAGATCCACTGTTTGTTGACCCTGAGAACTTTGATTTCCATTTGCAGTCAACGTCACTAGGCATCGATGCAGGTGATCAATACTCAGCTTACGCCAATGAGCCAACCCCCAATGGTTCGAGGATAAACCTGGGTGCTTATGGAAACACAGCCGAGGCAACTCAGTCATCGACTACTGGCGGAGTCCAAGTCTTCCAGCCGAATGGCTTTACTTCATTCCGTCCTGGCCAAGAGATTCAGGTTCTATGGAATACGGATGGTCTTTCGACATTGGTCACCGATTCACACCTCGCTTTTGATTCCGCGATCCAAAGCCTCAATCCTCTAGCCTACTACAAACTAGATGAAACCAGCGGAACGGTGGTTACTGACAGCTCTATTAACGGACGTGATGGGACCTACTACAACAACCCAACCTTGGATGTTGATGGCGCCTTTGGCCCTACCGGTGGCACTGGCATATCATTCGATGAAAGCAATGACCGCATTGAGCTTCCCGATTTTGATTACGGTTCGGATGGTTCGTTTACCATTTCCTTCTGGTTTAAGGTTGACGAGGTTACAGGAAACTCATTCCAGTATCTCTATAGCCACGGAGAAATTAGCACAGCCAATAGCGTTAATATCACGATCGGGGAAGATGATACCTCTGACTCCTTCTTCCACGAAAAATTAATCACCTCAGTTACAGACTCTTCCGGTGTTGATTACCGACTCGAACTTTCCCCGAACTTTATTGATGACGAATACCATCACTATGCTCTCTCGGTAACACCTGACGGTCAGATGAGAGTCTTTTTTGATGGAGTGTTGATCGGGATTGAATCAGGTGTTGGTTCAGTTAATCCTACAGGTAATATCTACGTTGGTAGCCGCGAAGACCGAGACTTCCGTCGTTACTTTGGCGGTGAGCTTGATGACCTTGCGATTTTTGGTACGGGACTAACCGATCAAGAAGTCTTCGATTTGGTTGGTTCAGCGATCCAACCAATGAGCGTCCGACTTGTCGACTCAACTGGGGTAGCGAATGTTCTAACCATCGACGCCGATTACCCTGACTTTGAGAATCTTATTTGGACCATTCCTACGGATGCGAATCTCGATGGAGATTATCGTATCGAAGTTACTTCAATTAATGATCCTTTAATCACAGGGCAATCCAAACCATTCACGATCAATGGAAGTGGAAACCGTACTTTCTATGTGAATGTCGCAGGTGATAGCGATTTCTCAAATAACGAATACACCTCTGCAGCTGGCAATAACGCAAACAGCGGCCTTAGCCCATCTGCACCAATGGCTTCGCTAGCAGCTATTTTTGCTCGCTACGGACTTGGTGCTGGAGATACAGTTCTCGTTGATTCAGGTTCCTACAGCCTGCTTTCAACCTTGCAGATTACTTCCGATCACTCGGGGGTAACGATTCGTGGCCCTCAACAAGCTGGCAACGAAGCTGTACTTGCACTAACAAACCCTGTCGAAGGTAGCATTGCCGTTCGATTGGATGACGCTGATGACGTTACGATTGAGAACCTGACTGTCACATCTGGCAGCTTCGGTATCGCCGCTGGGTCTGGTAGTGATAGTGACAACCTGACCGTCAGCAACTCAACCTTCCGTACGATTGAATCCGGCGGAACTAGCGCCGCTATTTTGGTTGGAGATTCTAACGACAACGTCCAGATCCTAGGCAACAGCTTTGACCTTACAACAGCACAAGCTGTTCGCATCTTTGGCAAGCAAGCGTTGGTCGATGGTAATACGATAAATGTTACCGATGCTGACGGGATCTACATCGACTCCCAGGCAGCGACTGTCTCAGGAAACAATGTCGTCAGCTCGAATGGCTATGGAATTTATTTGGAAAGCTATAACGACCTCGTTGGATCAATCGTTAATAACAACCAAATATCGGGCAGCCAAACTGGCATTGGTGCCTTTGGTAACGTCACCATCCAAGCCAACAGCATTGGTGAAAGCACACTTGCTGTCGAAGCGGTTGGAGGTGCCGTAATCTCCGGTAATACTTTCGATTCGAACACGAATGGTATACAAGGAGATCGATCAACAACGATTTACGTATCAGGCAACACCTTTACTAACACAACAGAAACGAGCATCGCTGCTGGTCGTGGATCCGTTGTCTCAGGGAATAGCATTACGGGTGGTGCTACTGGCATTCAAACGATCCCAGATTTCTATGGGCGTATAGAAAACAATATCCTCGATGGTCAATCTTCAACAGGTCTGGACATCGACGGCGCCCTGCCTGGTGGTGTTGCCTATCGTTACTACGAGATGGGTGGATTGTCTGGGAGCACGGTTCCTGACCTTGATACCAGAACCATCAAACGCCGTGGAGTATCTGAAAATGGTTTTGATCTCTCAATCCGAGATCGTGACGATGAATTCACTTTCTCTTATACAGCGACAATCGACGTACCCGAGTCTGGTGAGTGGGTATTCAAGACAATCGCTAACGATCGGGCTAAAGTTTGGATCGATGGCGAACTGGTCGTCTTTGACGACGATCGCCATGACGATGATCCATTCACCGGTGCGATCAACCTAACAGCCGGTTTGCATGACATTCGGGTCGATTATTTCCTCTGGGTAACAACACCGAAGATGCAAATCTTCTGGTCAGGACCCAACACTCCCGAAGAAGAAATTCCGCTTTCGGTTCTGAACACAACTGCCAACCAGTTACCGCGAATTGAAAACAACACGGTCTATCAGACCAGTAGCGATGCGGTAACCCTTCGCGGCGATTCTCGTGATGTCCAGCTATCTAACAACATTCTGGTAACAGAAACCGGAGTAGCTTACCGAGCTGAAGATAATAGTCACCGTGGATTTGAGAGTGACTTCAATACAATCACAGGCAGTGTCGCTGATTGGGGTAGTATTCCAGTTGGATCGTTAGAAACCTGGATTCAAGCTACTGGCTATGACCGTCGTAGTAGTGACGCAGACCCACTGTTCGTCGATCCACAAAACGGCAACTTCCATTTGACCGTGGGATCACCTGCAATTGATGCGGGCGACGCAGACAACTCGGTCGGCAATGAACCGTCACCGAACGGTGGTCTTATCAATCGAGGTGCTTATGGTGGTACCGCTGAAGCAACCACAAGCATGGATTCATTAGTTAGAGTTCTTTCACCTAACGCTTATGAACTAGTTTCAGCCGATGACACTTTAACCATCGATTGGGTCACCAGAGGCATTATAGGGACCGTTGATATTGAGCTTATCGCTGAGTCTACAGGATTGGTTGTAGGCACAATCGCTTCAGGCATAGCAGACACCGGTTCGTTTGAATGGGATGTTGATCCGATTCATGCCGGTGAAACCACCTACAAAATTCGAATCACCTCCACCGAAAGTGGGACTACAGATGACTCTGATAGACCATTCAAGATTGCGCCTGACGTTAGCTTCTACTACGTCAACACGGTGGGAGATACTGACTTCAGTGACAATGAATACACTACGGCAGCTGGCCACAACTTCAATACAGGTACTTCGCCAGATAAGCCATTGGCTAATTTGGCGACCCTTTTGAATTCCTACCCGCTCGACCCAGGTGATATTGTATTTGTTGATACTGGCATCTATTCGATGTACCAGGCAGCGATACTGACTGAGCGTCACAATGGGTCAACTATCGTCGGTGCTGAGCTTGATGGCAATGCCACAATCCTTGATCGTCACAACTCAACGGCTGAAAACTGGGGCATTGAACTCGCTGGAGCTGACCAAGCCACGGTTAGGTCACTTGGAGTTACAAATGCAAGGATCGGCGTCTACGCTGCTGAACTTGCTGGCAGTGAAGATGCTACGCTGACGAACCTCCACCTCTTCAGTAATGGTGATTCTTCTCGAGCCCCTGAGGAATTCGATAGTACAATCGCTGGACGTACCGGTTTCTTGGGTTCTGGCGTTTGGATTGGCTCAGGGAATGCTCGACCTGAATTAACAGAAAGCCTTATCGAAGACAGTAACGGCTGGGGTGTCTTTAGCGCTTCAGATTCAGCAGGAATTACTAATAATACTATCAGCGGAATCCATCGCCGGGGCATCAACGTTGGACCGGGTGCTGACAGTAACATCGTCTCTGGCAACAGCATTGATGGAGTTTCTGATCGTTCGATCGCAATCTCCCTTGGCACGCAAGGCCACGGTGTTAGTCAAAACGTAATCACCAACACCGGTTTCTACGGCATTTACAGCCATGCAGCAAACAGCAGTCTCTTCGAGAATCATATCACAGGTGGTTCACAAGCTGGTGTGTTGCTTTTCAATCGTGATGGTGACCGCACGGTGCTTGCTGATAATACTATTACCGGAGCAAGGTACGGAATCGACGCAGCCGAGCATGTCACTCTCAGCGGCAATACGGTTTACGACAACACAATTGGTATTACAGCAAATGTTGGCTACACAACCGATCGCACAAGAGACAATGAGCTCCGAATCATTGGCAATCTTGTTTCACTAAACGACGACGGAATCCGTACCAACGACCGAAGGGATGATGACAATTTCCCTGGCAGTGTCTTCTATACTGACGATGGGCAAATTATTGTTTCTAACAACAGAGTCTTTGCCAATGATGACGTTGGCATCCACGCTAGCTTCTGGAATATAATCAACGGAAACCATGTCTATTCAAATCGAGTAGGTATCTTTACGGATGACGCTGCTAATAACGACTTTGGCGGCGATATCATTAATAACTTACTATATGACAATACTGACTTCGGCATTGTTGCGGAACAGACTCAATACCGTCGCAGTCAGGATGTACGCATCCTCAACAACACGATTTATCAAATCGCTGGAGATGCCATCCGACTCCAAAATGGTGCGGAAGATATTTCCATTGGTAACAACTTGCTTTGGAATGAGGCGGGCTACGGACTGTTTGTCAGCTCAGGATCATCTGACATCACCACAGACTATAACCTTTACCAAAGAAGCGAGGACCCAAGCTCTCGAGCAGTCTTTTATCTCGGAACAGCTTACGACACCACGGCCGATTGGCAGGCAGCCAATCTTGGTGGAGCAAACTCTGGTGAGGGCGATCCTCTATTGGCGGATATCGATGGGGCTGACAACGTTCTTGGTTACATTACCGTTGGCAATGGCGAAGATGGTGGCACTGATGACAATTTCTTCCTGACAGCGGGATCACCTGCAATCGACTCAGGATACTCGCTCTATCACAACGACCTTGATAAAGATGGCATTGCACGAGTCGATGACCCAGGTGTTATTAACACGGGTAACCCCATCTATCTTACAAGCACCCAACCTCATTCAACCGGAATTTTTGGAGATAGCTTCACTGGGGCGATTCCAGGAACTTCTATGGATTTGCATGGAGACAATGTTAATGAGCTGTATCTCTTTCCAGCCGGATTTAGCTTTCCCTTCTACGGTGAAGAGAAAACAAGCGTCTATGTCGCTTCCAACGGATTCCTGCAATTTGATTCGACAAGTGACTTAAATGATTCCAGCAACAACCTGGATGAACTCCAAGAACGGCTAAGAATTGCACCACTCTGGGATGACCTACGCACCGACCGAACCGGTGATGACATCTACGTTGATACGTCACTCAGCGACCGAGTCACTTTCATCTGGGACGGTGTAACGGACACAGGTGAGACTCCTGTCACTTTCGCCGTGACGCTATTCGACAACGGTGATATACGTTTTGACTACGGAGCTGGCAACACGAATTTGACTCCAACGGTTGGCATTGCCAATGGTTCGGTTGTCGACTCAATCGATACGCCTTACAGTGGCCAGAACCCACTAACGAATGCTGATTCCTTGCTATTCACTGCTGCCTACAGCTTTACGGACATTGGATCGTACGAGTTCCGTGGATCCAGCTTAGACATGACCCCACCAACGACGGTCGGTGCCAACCCATCAGAGATTGATGAAGGTGGTGTCACTAATGCTGATGTCGATCACATCGACTTGATCTTCAGCGAGCCGCTTAACCCAATTGATGCTCAAGCAAGAGCTAATTACGAGTTGATTGAGGCAGGATTAAATGGAATCCTTGGCGATGACGACGACGTTACCCTGCCACTACTTGCCTCATACGCAGCAAACGAACGAACGGTATCGCTTTCAATCATCGGTGGTTCGTTTGACGACGGCTTGTATCAACTTACAGGTTTTGGGCAGCCTGATCGAGGCATCCGTGACCTTGCAGGTTTGGTCATTGATGGTGACACCGATGGTAACGCAGGTGGCAATTATGTGAGGGTATTCGAGTTTGACACAACTGCTCCAATCCCAACCGTAAACTCACTCAGCACTAATGACAGACGGCCAGTACTGACTGGAACCGTTGACGACTCAACAGCTGAGATTTTTATCCGAGTAGCGGGACGCACCTACACTGCCGAAAACCATGGAGATGGTACTTGGTCGTTTGATGGCTCGTTGCTTGTAAATCCACTTAACAATGGAGTCCATGACATCGAAGTGACCGCGCGTGACGATGCGGGCAACATTGGCATCGACTTAACAACCAATGAAATCTTTGTTGATGCTACGGCTCCTGTTGTTGTATTCAACGATGTGGTATCCAATGACCTTTCTCCTGCCCTCACGGGTGCGGTTAATGAACTGTCCGCTACAGTTGAGGTAATCATTGACGGCAACACTTATTTAGCAGACGTTGACGCTTTGGGCACTTGGTCGCTGGCTGAAGGGGTTATCAACCCAGCGCTCGACTACCAAGATTATTTGGTAACGGTCAGGGCAATCGACTCCTTGAATAACATCGGCACTACCACAGGTACACTCACGGTAGAACCACTGGACGACTCATCGCCAACGATTGATGCGGTCTACATAGGATCGTCAGCTTGGACCCAGGACTTTGCAGATCACTTAAGTACAGAAGGCTTGGGGCAAGATGGCTGGTATCGCGTTGACAACTTGGATAACTTGGGAATTCTTCCTTGGATCAACATTGACCAACTGAGGATCGTCTTCAGTGAAGAGGTTGACGTCGACACGAACGACATCTTACTGTCGGGTGTCAATATTCCTGACTATAGCGGGCAGGTGCACAACTTTGCTTTCGATAGCCAGTCTTTTTCAGCTACGGTAAGTCTTAGCGAACCAATTGCAGCTGACAAGCTGTTGCTTGAAATCGGCGCTGGGACTGTTGCTGACTTGGTCGGCAACACATTAGCAACTGACTACCAAACACGCTTTGACGTGTTGCCTGGTGACACCAGCCGCGACGGAGTCGTCCTTGGGTCTGATGTTGGGCAGGTGCGCTCGCGGCAGTTTGAATACACCACAAGCGGAGCGCCGACAACGAACTACTCGCCTTACTTCGATGTCGATGGAAGTGGAGTAATTCTAGGCAGTGATGTCGGTCAAACAAGAATACGTCAATTCACGACACTTCCAGTCGATGAGCCAGCTTCCCAAATCCCGGTAGCTGCATTTAGCGTTTTCGAGGAAGCAATACAAGTTCCTGCAGCAATAGCATCTTATAGTGATTATGAAGCCATTATTGACGGCAACCGGTCTGAAGAAGTTCTGAATGATGCAACCGATCAAGTTGCAGAGGATTCTCCTTTTGATCTGTTACTACTCGAAGGTATTTCGAGTGATTTAGAACAATCTGAGGTCCCAAATTCGTTGGTCTTTAATGACTTTGTAGAAGATCAGGAAGGGTTCGATGATAAGCAATCAGCCGACGAAGCCTTCGCTGAAGTTTTTGGAGATAATCAGTAAGCTAAAGAGTTCCTTAATCAACTATCTATAGCTGTTAAGTAATTTCCTGCACAAATATTAATAGAGAAGTCTAATGAGTATCAAACCTTGGTCATCCACTAACCATTTGCTACGAATAACAGTAGTCATATTCGCTTACTTAACGATTTGCACCGGTGGCCAATCAGCAGTCATTTTTGAATTGACGAATACGTCCATCTTTGGTTCAGACAAGGAAGAACCTCATGGACAACTAGAAGTCTTTATGATGCTCACCGGTGATGACCTCATAAATCCTCCAGAGATATTTAGCCTGAACATTTCTTTTGAGGTATCTGGCGCTCCAAATGGACTTTCCGCTAGCGATTTTGCTTTTGGTGCCCCAGTACTTCCATCAGATTCTCATCTGTTTACTTCTCCTCAGACTGCAGACTTTAGTCACACTAACAGAGTTCTCCATGCTCAAGATATCGTTGATCAAGCTAATGGCGCAATAGCTTTCGATGGTGCACGTTTGTTGATAGTTCCTTTTACCGTTAGTAAAGAGACTCTCGGCATCTTCGATGTCGATTTTATACCATTTTTTAACGAAGCAACCGATCATACATTCAGCCCTTTGGACCTTACTTTAGTTGGCGGTAGCGTCAGCATTTTAGCAATTCCAGAACCCAACTCGATCAGCTGCTTCGCACTATTAAGCCTCGGCTTACTTAGAAATCAAAGAAGATAGTCTATGCGATTAGTAACTCACATTTTAATTTTTCTATTCAGTGGCATTTTGCCAACGGATGCTGCGATAAGATTCTTGCTACCCGAGTTGCAACACTATACACACGGAAACTCACCTATATCCGGTAATATTGATGTGTTGATCTCATTGCTTCCCGAAGATCTTCCTCGCGAGGTAAGCTCTGTTAACATCGCGTTTGCAACAAATTCCTCCGCGGTCGAGTTTGGATTGCCAACCAATCCGTCTGAAAGATCTCTTTTCGATGTGACCCCTGTCGATTTTTCACCAAATCCTCAAACAATTTTTGTCGGAATCGACTTAATAGACACAGCGAGAGATTCAACACCTTTGTTTGATGAGGCAATTCTCGTAAGGGTTCCTTATCAGATTGAAGCGGGTACAACTGGTGATTTTGACCTAGCTTTTAATGTACAATTCAATGAATTAGCCGACAATGATTTCCTTCCATTACCACTAGATGCCACAGACACCGGATTAATATCGATACAAGAAGCCCATCGAGCAGACTACAATCTGGATGGTCTGATAGACATCTTAGATTATACGACCTGGTCTGAATCGTATGGAATTTCAGGTTGCAATGATGCCGATGGCAATCGCGACAACGTGGTTAATGCTGCTGACTACACCATTTGGCGGAACACTTACACACAATCCGCAACTGCCAACAGTTCTGTAATTGCAGTCCCAGAGCCGGTAGCTATGTCTCTTCTCTTGCTAAGCTTTTCTTTCCTGTCCGTGACAAGGAGAGATTGCAACCAAACGTCTTCCAATAACAAGAGAATGGCTAAAGGTAAAACAATCACCTCATAAGTGAATCAAAATAAATTCAGTTACGGCTCAACTTTGAAGTATTGCACACATTCTATTTTGTTTATACGAAAGAAGCCAATGAATCTTTACGCACTCCTAACACTTATCTTTCTTGGAACGGTTGCTGTATGTCGAGCGGATACAATCCAAGCAACTTATACCGCTACAGGAAACGCAAACCCAACCCCAATTTCACGTCCTGTTGGTACGACTGTTACCAACGGTGATTTTACGGTTAGAAGTTGTTGTGGAGACAGCACACTGTTCAATGCCACAGAAGAATATGTGCACTGGGACTATATCTTAACGTCTAATCCTGACTGGCTTGCATTTGATTTGGATAATGTGCTTAAAGCTGAGATTACGATGACTTGGCGCACGGGTGGTGATACGCCAAGAGACGATTGGTTCCAGATGGATGGTGGTGTGGCAACGCCATTTGGGTTTACTTCCAACAACAGAACCTACACACGCACTTTCAATCTTCTATCTCTATACGGCCCCACTCATGTAGCTAACAGTCTGTCGGATGGCTTTGTGCGATTTCGCACTTCGAATGACTCGTTCCCCTACGCTGCCACGTTACGTATCGAAGCTGTTGAGCTTCCAGAACCCGATACTGCAATCTTGCTTATGCTAAACGTTTTGTTATTTGCATTGTTTGCAAGATCGAGGACTACCTCTGCAGAGAGCAAGTTTGCGATACCGCTGAAATAACGGTATGCATAACTTTCATTCGGGAAATGATGATTCGATTAAATCAGCTTCTTAGTAGTATGGTCATAAAAAAGAGCAACTACAAATATAGGTAGAATGTGTGTCAGATCGGTGTCATATTGAGTAGAGTAGGGATGAAAATCCTAATTAATATTGCAATGTAAGTCGTTGTGGAATAAATGCTTTAGTCGAGCAATCAATCGAAGAAAATAAGTGCTCCCTTTAGGACTCGAACCTAAAACCTACTGATTAAGAGTCAATCAACCATTTACATAGAATCCTTTGCAGCGATTTTTGCAGCGCCCTTTCTATTATTTGGTCTATATATGCAGTTTTAGGCGTATCGTTCGAGTCTTGGTACACCCACTCTTCCCCTTGCAGCGAATCGCAAAGACTCGCAGGCACTAGTTTCTCAGGGGTCTCCGGTTTGGCTTGCGACCCCATGCCACCCTCTGCGTGCAGAGACTGCAGCGCATTCTGCAGCGCTTTACCTACGGATTGTTCCAAATTGGGTGATTCAGCTTGATCCAAACTAGTTGGAGATTTGGCTGCTGTTGCATAGTCATCATCGGTGATTTGCAAATAATGTTTGGTAGCTACTCGACGGCTATGACCAATCCATTTCGACTCTTTTGACTCACCATATTCGTTGGCTACTTCAGTGGCTCTAGTCGCTCTTAGGTTCTGGAAGGTCTTAGGCCAGGGTTCTATACCAGCCCTCTGGATGATGCGATTCATTTGGGTTCTCAG
>SPJK01074695.1_pt1 | contig 15380 bp, 11 predicted proteins | sample 3741771 | NCBI WGS metagenome assembly SPJK01 (sample SAMN10925997, study PRJNA522277) | cold seep metagenome | isolation source: Elba SIP-enriched marine methane seep metagenome, extraction at timepoint T2 | place: Italy: coast of Elba, Mediterranean Sea | reverse complement strand
ATATTCTTCCTCAGAAATCCGGTTGCCCTTCGGATCAACGGACATGCCCGCCCAGGGGCCAATATTCCGACGGAAGCGGGTCGACGGTAGCGACAGCTCAATGTCAAAGCCGGCCTTCTTGATCAGGCGATTCCAGCGGGTGAGACCGATCATGCAGTCCTTCACATAGGCCTGACGCACGATTTCGTTCATCGCATTCCGGGTCGGAACCTCCAGATCAGTCACGGTCATTCCATCACCCGGCACGACCAATGTCTCTGAAGTCTCGGTGCAGAGGTGATCTTCAAACATGAACTCGTCAGGACGGCCTTTGATCCCGGTCGCGAAATATGTCGCCGCGTTGGACGAACTTTCGGAGCCAAAAAGATCCAGACAGGAGGAAAACCAGAAATTGATGTAGCGCTGTAAAAGCCCCAGATCGATGATCCCGGCTTTCTGGAGCGCTTCCGGGTCATCCGTCCCGGTTTCCTTCATGACTTGTAATGCCCGCTTGACGATGCGGGCAATGCCGGTTTCACCAACGAACATGTGATGGGCTTCTTCCGTCAGCATGAACTGGCAGGTCCGCGCCAAGGGATCGAACCCACTCTCCGCCAGACATTTCAGCTGGAACTTGCCATCCCGGTCCGTGAAATAGGTGAACATGAAGAAGCTGAGCCAGTCATCAATCGGCTCATTGAAGGTCCCCAGAATACGCGGATTATCTTCATCACCGGAATGACGATGCAACAGCTCTTCCGCCTCTTCCCGGCCATCGCGTCCGAAATAGGCATGCAGCAAATATACCATGGCCCAGAGATGCCGGCCTTCCTCAACATTCACCTGAAAGAGATTGCGGAGGTCATAGAGCGACGGGCAGGTCTGACCAAGTAGGCGCTGTTGTTCCACAGAGGCCGGTTCGGTATCCCCCTGGGTCACGATTATATTGCGCAACGCCGCCCGGAATTCACCGGGGACTTCCTGCCAGGCAGACTTACCCATATTGTCACCGAAACCAACGGTGCGGTCCTGTTCCCGATCAGCCAGGAAGATGCCCCAACGATAATCCGGCATTTTCACTTGCCCGAATGTCGCCCAACCCTTGGCATCGACCGACGTCGCTGTGCGCAGATAAACGTCGGAAGTCTGGAAGCCTTCCGGTCCAAGGTCTTTCCACCAGTCCAGGAAACGCGGCTGCCAGTGTTCAAGAGCACGCTGCAGGCGCCGGTCGGTGCCCAGGTCCACATTGTTCGGAATGCGTTCTTTATAGTCGATGCCCATTTTTCATGCCTTTCCGCTTGTTACCTTTGACCGGTCCATCCTTCGAGACAGCCCGCTCTTAAACCCGTTTCCAGTCGAACTCGGCCTTGGAGCCTCCGCCAAACCGCTTCAACGCACCGGTCTCTCCGACCGCGTTCGGGCGAATGAAAATCCAGTTCTGCCACGCCGAAAGTCGTCCGAAGATCTTGGTGAACATCGTCTCCCGACCGCCGAAGCGCAGATTGGCTTCCAGCCCCGTCAGAGCATCCGGCGACAGGCTCGCCCGCTCTTCAATCGCGATCCGGATTTCATCATCCCAATCGAGATCGTCCGGCGCGAAGGTCACCAAACCGTCCTCCATTGCATCGGCAGGCGTCAATGCCTCGCCAATCCGATCTTCCAGCGCGGTAATGACCGCCGTGTCTTCGTTAAACCGGGTTTCCAGTCGGGTGAGGCCATTGACCATGCGGTAAGGTCCGAAATTCATTGAAGAGAACGCGATTGTCGGCGCCTCCCCTTCCCCTTCAGGCAGGTCCAGCATGAAGGAGCGATCCGCCGCCAGGGCCAACTCAAACAGCGTCCCGGCGAAGCAGGAGCCTTCCTCGATCATTGCGAACAGACTGCGCGACGTGACATCCACCCGCGCCAGGGTGCGGCGGATCATGCCGATCGTCTCATTCACAAACCAATCATCTACATGATCGGCAAGCGCTGCATCGGCGGCCAGAACATGCGCCGGATCGCCTTCGGTCTTCAGCGTCCACAGGCCAATCTCTTCGTGATTGGTGCGCAGCATCAAGATTGCATCATCCAGCTCCCGCGCCATCGCCAAGGGCCACCAGTTCATGCCTGCCGCCTTGATCGCTGCCAGGTCTGATGCCGGGGTTTCCGTCGGCGCCTTCACGGTGATTGAGGCGATCCGTCCGCTGCCATCAATATCGACAGAAACATTCGGATAGTCATAGCCATTGTCTTTGACATTCCGCGCGACAGGGGTCATCGGAATTCCAGGCTCCGTCGTCCCGCGCGGACCGGTTGCTTCCGCAGAGAGGGCCGCGACGCGATCGCTGACTTTCTCCTGAAAGGATTGCCGTGGCGCGATGTGATCGACCAAGCCCCAATCCAGCGCTTTCTTGCCGCGAAAGCCTTCCTCACTGGTGCAGAACACATCGGCGATGTCGCGGCGAACTTTGCGTTTATCGGTCACTCGCGTCAGTCCGCCCGTGCCGGGCAGCACGCCCAGGAGCGGCGCTTCAGGCAGGCTAACAGCGCTGGAGCGATCATCGATCAGAACAATCTCATCGCACGCCAGCGCGACCTCATACCCGCCGCCGGCACAGGTGCCGTTCACCGCCGCGACGAACTTCAAACCGGAATGTTGGGACGAATCTTCAAGACCGTTTCGGGTCTCGTTGGTGAATTTACAGAAGTTCACCTTCCACCCGTGGGAGCTTTGGCCAAGCATATAGATATTCGCACCGGCACAGAACATCCGATCCAGACCGCTGGTCAGGACCACCGTTTTCACTTGCGGATGTTCGAAGCGAATGCGCTGAACCGCATCATGCAGCTCCATATCAACGCCCAGATCATAGGAATTGAGCTTCAACGCATATCCTGGGCGCAATCCACCGTCTTCATCCACGGTCATGGTCAAGGTCGCAACCTCGCCATCGACATCCATGCTCCAGTGACGATACGTCTCCGGGTCCCTATCGAAAGTGATCAGATTTTCATAAGCCATGCATCCATCCCCTTAATCACGCCAGCGGCCCAACATCTGGGTTTCGCTCGATCCCGGCGTGAGAATTGATGCAATATAATGCACTTTCATGCAAAGTGAAAGCGGAAAGTGAAATATTATGCCGGTTTCCCGATAAATTGCCCGGCGAGCTTCGCCAGAGCATCGGTGCTTTCCTTCTCTGAAGACCCGGATGTTTCCAGAATTGCATCGGCGCGGCGATAGTCGGGATCCCGTGCATCCAGGATCGCCTTCAGATCGTCCATCGCCTCTTCATTTCTGGCCATGGGGCGCAAATCGCCCTGCGCAATCACCCGGGACATGTAGTCCCTTGGTTCAGCGCGAAGCCACACTGTATGACACCGCTTCAGCAACATGCCATAGGTCTCCGGCTCCGACACGATCCCGCCACCGGTTGCGATCACCGCCGCCGCGTTATCGACAACTGCACGCTCTAAGCAGCGCCGCTCGATCCGGCGAAAAGCGGCTTGGCCGGACAAAGCCAGGATTTCGCCCACACTGCCGCCATACTCTTGCTCGACCAAGCGATTGAGTTCGATAAATGGCACAGATAGACGCTCCGCCAGGGATTTCCCCAAGGTCGACTTCCCTGCCCCGCGTAAGCCGATCAAAGCAATCCGGCGTCCTTTTCCCTCTCTGGAAAGCTGGGACAGGCGTTGCGTCAACTCGTCCTTCAGGGCAGGAATCATGGGTTCGGGCAATTGCGCGATCAGCGCTGCAAGCTCAGCCCGACTGCCATCAGCCATTGTCAGGGGAATAGAGCCTTCCCCTGTAATGAGTTCGGCAAGCGGGTAGTCGACAGCCGTCGCGATCTGCCGCAACACCGTAATTGATGGATTGCCGGTCCCGCCTTCAAGCTGCGCCAAATACCGTTCTGAAACGCCGGAGTCTCGGGCAAGAATGCGCCGGGCCATGCCGCGCCTTGCCCGGGCAGCCCTTACCCGGCTACCAAGCTCCGCAAGATAGGCTGACAATTCCGTATCGATGTCTTCCTTGGTGCTCGCCGTCACAGTCTGCTTTCCCTCTTTGACCATCGCCTTCGCGCTTTTCAACCCGCGAAACATGCACTATAGTGCAAGTAACTTGATAAGGCGAGCCATCTCTTCGGTGGCGCGTCTTCCCCATCACGGGAATGGGACAAACATCAAGAGACGGCGCACATTCTTAAGCGCATTGGATGATGGGATAAAACGCGGGATGAATAAACCTGTCACGATACTGGTCGGCACCATGACCGGAACGGCGGAGCTGGTCGCAGAAGAAATCGCAGATGTCTTGAGTGATCGGGGCGTCGATAATGATATCGCCTTGATGGACGATCTGGATGCGACATCGGTTGATGCCGACAAGGCCTATATCATTTGCACATCTACCTATGGACAAGGCGATGTCCCGGACAATGCGCAAGACTTCTTTGAAGCGCTGGAACAGGGCCGCCCCAATCTTTCAGCAATAAGCTACGGCATTTTTTGTCTGGGTGATTCCACCTACCAGCAAACATTCTGTTTCGGTGGCATCAAGTTCGACACGTTGTTCGCGGATCTCGGCGCCACGCGGATCGGCGACCGGAAGGAACATAATGCCTCTGAAGGCACTCTGCCGGAAGATGAAGCGGCAGACTGGGCCGCGGATTGGCACGATCTCTACAGCGCAGCATAGCAGGGAATTAGGGGGCACTTATGAGCGTGACAGCACTACAGGAACAGTTGAACGCCGTTATAGAATTTGCCGACGGACGTGCACTGGATGCAACATTGGAAGCTGACCTCAACACCCGCTTCGGCGCGGACAGCGATGCCTTTACCGCCCTGGTGAAAACCTGCCGCACCGGTGTTGAAGAAGGGTGGCTGTGTAATCGCGAAGGCGGTGGCATTAAGTTCGGCCGGGCGATCAAGCCAGGGCCGGAAACCCATGGCTTTTCCGTCGACGTCGTAGAGATGGACGATATCGTCGGCCCCTATCATGCCCACCCGAATGGCGAGATTGATTTGATCATGCCGGAAGATGGCGATGCCAAATTCGACGGCGCCGGTGCCGGCTGGATGGTTTATGGGCCCGGGACGGAACATGCACCGACCGTCGCCGGCGGCAAAGCCCTGGTGCTCTATCTGCTGCCCGATGGCGCGATTGAGTTCAAATCCAAATAAAACACAAAAAAGAATATCAGTATCAACAAGCACCCATAATTGGGGAATGTCCGGGGAGGACGAGATGGCTGAGTTTGACGACTTATTTAACGCCGCCGCAGATTTGATCGGTCGCAATCTGTCCGCCGGGCGCGGCAGTAAGACCGCATTTATCGATAGCGCGGGCGCGCATAGCTATGATGACCTGGAACGGCTTTCAAATCAGGTCGCCAACGCTTTGACTGGCGAACTTGGCCTGCGGATGGAAGAAAGAATTCTTTTATGTCTCAATGACACCATCGCCTTCCCCGCCTGTTTCCTGGGCGCGATCAAGGCGGGCATCGTTCCCATCCCGGTCAACACGCGCCTGACAGCAGCAGAATATGACTACATGTTGGATGACAGTCGGGTCCGCGCCTTAATCCTGTCGGAAAACCTGTTGCCGGCCTTCGACGGGCATTTGAGCGAGCACGCCCTATTGGACCATGTGATCGTCGCCGGTGCCGATGGACATGGGAACCGGACGCTGGACGATCTGTTGACCGGTTGCCCCGAAACATTCGAGCCTGCGTCGACGCGCAAGGATGACATCTGTTTCTGGCTCTATACCTCCGGCACGACAGGACGACCGAAAGGGGCGGTACATCTGCACAGCCATATGATCCACACCGCAGAGCTTTATGCGCAGCCGACGCTGGGTCTCAAAGAGGATGACATCGTCTATTCCGCAGCAAAGCTGTTCTTCGCCTATGGTCTGGGGAATGGCTTGAGCTTCCCGATGTCCGTTGGCGCAACCACAATCCTGCTCGAAGGCCCGCCGACACCGGATGCGGTGATCGAAACCCTCCAAACCCATAGCCCAACAATCTTCTATGGCGTGCCAACGCTCTATGCGATGTTGCTTGCCAGCGGCAAACTTCCCGAAGCGGGTCAACATTCCCTCCGGCTCTGCACCTCTGCGGGCGAGGCGCTTCCAGCTGACCTCCTCAACCGGTTTAAGGAGCGCACTGGCTGCGATATCCTGGACGGTATCGGCACGACGGAGATGCTGCATATCTTTATCTCCAACCGCCAGGACCACATCAAACCCGGCGCGACCGGGCTGCCGGTGCCGGGCTATGAGATCAAGCTGGTTGATGACGACGGAAGCATCATCGAAGGCGCTGACGAGATGGGCTATCTGGAAGTCAACGGCCCAACATCTGCGCTGTTCTACTGGAACCAGGCAGAGCGGACCCGGGATGTTTTCCGGGGCAACTGGTCGCGTACAGGGGATAAGTACATCCGCGATGCTGATGGGTTCTACACCCATGCGGGCCGGTCAGACGACATGCTGAAGGTTGGTGGAATCTATGTCTCCCCGGTCGAGGTCGAAGCCGCGCTGATCACCCACGAGGCGGTGCTTGAGGCCGCAGTCGTCGGTCAAGAAGATGCGGATAAACTGACCAAGCCAAAAGCCTTCGTCGTCTTGAATGAAGGCCAGGCGGGCAGTGATGCACTGTCGGAGGAACTCATTCAATTCGTGCGGAAAACACTCGCCGAATACAAGCGCCCCCGCTGGGTCGAATTCGTGCCGGAACTGCCGAAGACGGCGACTGGTAAAATTCAGCGCTTCAAGCTTCGAGGGTAATATGTCGGAACTCTCTCAAGCGAGCCGAATCTCGCAAGAGGTTCAGGCGGTCACGGTCAATGGCGTGTCGCTGGAAACATTGCGCATTCCGGCAACAGAACCGAACAAGCCCCCCCTTGTGCTGCTGCATGAAGGGCTGGGTTCCGTTGCGATGTGGCGGGATTTCCCAAGCGCCCTCGCCGAGCGGACGGGAGCGGAAGTCATCGCCTATTCCCGGCGTGGCTATGGGCAGTCATCGCCAAGACCGGAGAGCTTCACCGTAGACTACATGCATCGTGAAGCCCTGGAGGTCCTGCCGTCGTTACTGACGGCCTTGGATATCACCAATCCGCTGCTGATCGGCCATAGCGATGGGGGCTCCATTGCCTTGATCGCCGGCGGTGGGTTGGAAATGGCGTTCGCCGGCCTTGTCGTTATGGCACCGCATGTCTTCGTAGAGGACCTTTCCATCACCTCAATAGAAGCCGCGAAGATTGCATTTGAGACAACAAACCTGCCGGAAAAGCTGGGACGCTATCACCGTGATGCCGCCCATACATTCGGGGGCTGGAACGATATCTGGCTTCACCCCGACTTCCGCAGCTGGAATATCGAAGCCTCCCTACCAGGCATCACCTGCCCCGTCCTCGCGATCCAAGGGGCGGATGATCAATATGGCACGCTTGCCCAGATCGACAGTGTCGTCGACCATACCGGCGGTCGATCATCCAAGGCCATTCTAGCCGATTGCGGACATTCACCCCATCGCGATCAGCCGGAAGCAACTCTTTCTGCGATATCTGATTTTTTGGAGACCCTTTCCGCATGACCGGACGCTATATCCAAGACTATACCCTGGGCGAAGTCTTCGTGACCGCCGCCGCGACGCTTGAGGAACAACAGGTAATCCATTTCGCACGCGACTATGATCCACAAGCGATCCATATCGATAAGGATTATGCGGAAAGCGGCCCCTTTGGTGGGCTGATCGCCAGTGGTTTCCAGACCCTGGGTTTCTCCTTCCGTCTGTTTCTCGACCTCGGGATGTTTGTGGACACGTCCATGGGTGGGCCCGGCATGGATGAGCTGCGCTGGTTGAAACCGGTGCGGCCCGGCGATACGCTTTGTTCTCATGTCACGGTTACAGAAGCGCGAGTTTCCAAGTCCAAACCGGACAGAGGGTTGCTGCGTCTGTCCATAGAAGTCCGAAATCAGGACGACGACGTGGTTATGACATATCTAACAATGACCATCATCAAGGCCCGACCTGAATAAGAATGACCACCACAATCGGCAGTTTTGACTATGTAATCGTTGGTGCGGGAACCGCCGGTTGCCTGTTGGCCAATCGTCTCTCCGCGAATCCAGACAATCGCGTTTTGCTATTGGACGCAGGCGGCAAAGATACCTATCCCTGGATCCATGTCCCGGTCGGCTATCTTTATACAATGAATAACCCGCGCACGGACTGGATGTTCAAGACAGAGGCTGAGCCGGGACTGAACGGGCGTGCCTTGGACTATCCGCGCGGCAAGGTGCTTGGCGGGTGTTCCTCCATAAACGGCATGATCTATATGCGTGGTCAGGCACGCGATTATGACCAATGGCGCCAACAGGGGAATCCGGGCTGGGGCTGGGATGACATCCTCCCCTTCTTCAAAGCCTCCGAGAACCATGTCGAGGGCGAAAGCGAGTTCCACGGCGCCGATGGTGAATGGCGTGTTGAACATCCCCGTGTGCGTTGGGACATTTTGGATGCCTTCCGGGAAGCCGCCGTCCAACATGGCATCCCAAAGGTCGACGACTTTAATACCGGCACCAATGAAGGCGTCGGCTATTTTCAGGTCAATCAGCGAAACGGTATCCGCTGGTCTACGGCGAAGGCCTTCTTGCGCCCAGCCCTGAACAGACCGAACCTGACACTCATCACCCACGCACATGCAACGGGAATCGAACTCGAAGGCAAACGGGTCCGCGCCCTTACCTTCGAGCGGGATCGAACACCGCAACGCGCGCAGATTGACGGGGAGCTGATCTTGGCTGCGGGCGCGGTTGCCAGCCCGGTGATCTTGCAGCAATCAGGTATCGGTCCTACCGCTGTCCTGGTTGAACACGGCATTGTGATCCAGCATGGCCTGGAGGGCGTTGGCGAAAATCTGCAAGACCACCTGCAAGTCCGGCTCGCCTTCAAAGTCAGTGGTATCGGCACGCTGAATGAGCGCACGCACAGCCTGTTCGAAAAAGCGAAAATGGCAGCGGATTTTGCTTTCCGCCGCCGAGGTCCCCTTACCATGGCGCCAAGCCAGCTCGGCTGTTTCGCACGCTCGGACCCCAGTCGGGAAACGCCAAATCTGCAATATCACATTCAGCCGCTGACAACGGAGAAACTCGGTGATCCTCTCCATGAGTTTCCTGGGTTTACCGCCTCCGTCTGCAATCTGCGCCCCGAGAGTCGAGGACATATCCGCCTGCGCAGCACCGATCCTTATGCGAAACCGTTGATCCGTCCGAACTATCTGGGTGATTCGGCAGACCGGCGGGTCGCCGCCGACGCGGTGAAGCTGACACGGGAGATTGTGAAGCGCCCCGCGCTTGCGAAATTCTCACCGGAAGAATTCAAGCCGGGCCCTCATATTGATGGGGATGAAGAGCTTGCCCGCGCCGCCGGCGACATCGCCGCAACAATTTTTCACCCGGTCGGGACTTGCAAAATGGGGCCCGAAAGCGATGCCAGCGCGGTCGTCGATGCAAGGCTGCGAGTCCACGGAATCGCGGGACTTCGGGTGGTCGATGCTTCTGTCATGCCGACCATCACCTCAGGCAATACAAACTCCCCAACATTAATGATCGCCGAAAAAGCAGCCGCTATGCTGGCCGAAGATCGAAACTGAGCTTTCAAATAAAATCAAAAAACCCCGGTTGTATCCATTCAGGAAGGCGTCTAAGGTTTTTGCTGAGTGAGCGTGGCACCCCGGCGCGCTCAGAAGTATCACGGCCTAGAGGGAGCCTTAATAGGCTTACGGGTTCTGCCGGTGATGGTTTGAAAACAAAGGGATGCGGCAAACAAGCATCTTGGAAAAGAATGGACCTGGGATGTCCAATTTAATGGGCAATATTTGTCCGAACGAACTGCAGCAAGGAGGCGAAATGTTCGACACAAAGAAGAATGACCCGGTATTCGAGGCTCTGAGCCCCGCCGATCGGGAACTTGTCATGACGATGGTCAAAAAAGGGGCGACCCGTCGTGAAGTCATGGGTTGGCTCATGGCAGCCGGCGCAACGGCCGCCGCTTCTGGCACCCTGTTCGGGAGCGCCAGCGATGTCTGGGCCGCGACACCGAAGCGCGGTGGCCGGATCATCCTGTCGGAAGCACAGACCGGTCCGAATGACACGCTGGACCCGATCGCATTCACATCGTCCGTCGACTACAACCGTGGTCGTATGTTCTACGGGTCGCTGACGCGCCTTCAGGACAATCTGAGCTATGAGCCGGAATTGGCTGAAGAAATCCTTTCCAACGACGACGCAACCGAATGGACCTTCAAACTCCGCAAGGGTGTTGAATTCCATGACGGTAAAACGATGACGGCGGATGACGTACTTTACACGCTGAACCGTCATACCGTGGAAGGCACAACTTCCAACGCCAACGCCATGGTTTCCATGGTCAAGGAATGGAAGAAAATCAACGACTACGAGATCAAAGCGATCCTCAATTCTCCAAACGCTGATCTTCCAATCGCGCTTGGTACCTTCCACTTCAAGATCATCCAGGACGGCACGAAAGACTTCAGCACGGCGGTCGGTACCGGCCCCTATCGGGTGTAGGAATTCAAGCCGGGTGTCCGCTCCGTCGGCACGCCGTTTGAAAACTATTGGACCGATGGCGGTTACCTCGATGAGATCGAGATGATCGGTATTGCGGATCCGGTCGCGCGCCTGAACGCATTCCTGAATGGCGACATCGATGCGATGGCCGGTCTTCAGCCGAAGGCGATTCCGAAAGTTGAAGCCGCTGAAGGTAAGGAAATCTGGTCGCTGAAGTCCTCCGCCTACGTCAACCTGGCGTGCCGGATGGATATGCAACCGTCTGGCAACCCTGACTTGATCATGGCCATGAAATTCCTGATGGACCGTGAGCGTTTGGTTAAGGGTGTCTTCAAGGGTGAAGCAACCCTCGGGAACGATCACCCGATCGGGCCGGCATACTTTGACCATTGCCCGGAAATTCCTCAGCGTCAGCTGGATCCGGAAAAAGCCGCTTACCACTTCCAAAAGTCGGGTATCGGCAATACGGCAGTTCCGGTTGTTGTCTCGGAAGTGTCGCCGGGTGCGGTTGAGCAGGGTACCTTCCTGCAACGTGAAGCGAAGAAGATCGGCCTCAATATCGATCTTCAGAAAGTCACGACGGACGGGTACTGGGGTGCTGTCTGGCTGAAAGCGCCAATCTGTGCGGTTAGCTGGAACATGCGTCCGACTGCCAACATCATGATGTCCTTGGCGTTCAAGTCCGATGCGAACTGGAACGAAACCTTCCACAAGGATCCGGAATTCGACAAAATCTTGGTCGAAGTTCGTGGTGTCACTGATCCAGCCAAGCGGAAAGAAATGTATTGCCGCTTGCAGGAGAAGATTCACAACGAGAACGGCTCGATCATTCCGGTTTACCGGAACTATGTCGATGCTGCTGCTTCTCACTTGAAGGGCCGGACCCATGTGCCGCTGAACCCCTTCGGTGGTTCGGAAGCTTGCCCCACAATGTGGCGCGACGACGCATAAGTCCGATCAAATATCGGATCCGTACTAAAGATCCCGGGGAGCGTCAGACGTTCCCCGGGATTTTTTTGTCACAGTAATCGTATTCCCCATTCACAGCTTTTTGATAAGCAATTTTGATAAACACGATCATTCAACACATATTCCGTCAAACTTTGCTCGAACCCTCCAGCGTCTTACGAACAAAGTGAACGATTTTGACCAAGACGGCCTTCACTCAGGCAAAAAACAATATGTTTTCTAAAATCAGCGGTGTCGCTATCGAATTCGCTGGTTATAATATTCCTGTCATAAGAGTTCCAAAAACGGAACCGGGAGGCAGAATTGGGACAGTCGGCGGCTTTTTTCGTCGATTAGATATAGGGGATTTTGGACGGCCACCGTGCTGTCAGGGGTATTCTTCATTGCGTGCTGCTTGTTTCAAGCACATGTAATTGATGGAACCGTCAGCTCCGGGACGGTTTTTGGCCCCGAACTCAGGACAACGGCTTTGGCCGATATCTGTCTATTCATCCCCTGCAACGAACTGGTCAATAACCCATGGGGGACTAGATGTATTCAATGATCCTGAAGAGGCTGGGAATCGGTGCGATAACCGTGGTTGCAGTCTCAGTTATCATTTTCCTGGGCACAAAAGTGCTCCCCGGAGATGCCGCCCAAATCAGGCTGGGGCAATCAGCAACACCAGAAGCTGTTGCGGCACTTCGCGCGGAACTGGGCCTCGATTTGCCGATCTATCAGCAATATCTCCAGTGGTTTGGAAATTTCATCACAGGGAATTTAGGCCAGTCACTGTCTAACCCCGATGTTCAGATCACATCACTTATCGCTGACCGATACGAAAATACGCTGATTGTCAGTGTACTTACGGCGATTATCGGTGTTCCGATCTCCCTGGCACTGGGCGTTATGGCCGCAATGTTCCCAGGAAGCATTTATGATCGCATCTTGACCTTCACGTCTGTGACCTTGGTTGCCGCGCCAGAGTTTTTCACTGCCACTTTGATGGTGCTGATTTTCGTCTTCGCGCTTGGGATCGGGAATGCCGTGGTTGTCGGTAGTACGGAAGGTAAGGACCTCTTCCAATTAATTGCGCATTTCGCGCTACCGATTGCGACCCTGTGTTTCGTCATCGCATCTCAGCTTATCAGGATGAGCCGAGCGGCGGTTTTGAACGTGATGAGTTCGCCCTATATCGAAATGGCAATCCTGAAAGGTGTTCCACGGAAGCGCATCATCTTGCGCCATGCACTTTTCAACGCGATTGGCCCGATTGTGAACGTGGTGGCCTTGAACCTCGCCTATCTGGTGACCGGGGTGATCGTTATTGAGATCTATTTCGGCTATCAGGGGCTGGCATCCTTGATCGTCCAAGGCGTGCAAACGCGCGACTTTGTTCTGATCCAAGGCCTGGGCATGATCTTCTGCGGTACCTACGTCGTCCTGATGTTGGCCGCTGATATCGCTGCCATTGTTTCCAACCCGCGCTTGAGGCACCCGAAATGACCGATACAACGCAAACCACGCAATCGAGCGACGCGGGCGAACATTATGTGGCGCCCTTCGACGCAAATGTCAGCTTTGACGAACTACAGGACGCACCGCCCCCGGCGAAGTTCAAGCTTTCCATCACGGGCTGGGTCGGTGCAATCGTCGTAGGCTTTTGGCTGATCGTCGCAATCACGGGCCCGTTCATCGCCCCTTTCGGTGAGAACGAACTGCCTTTCCCGGATGATTACTCCGAATACCAAACTCCGCGTCTTGGAGATGCTACAGATCCGGAAACCGGTGAAGAACGCGGTTTCTTTGCGCAAGTGTACAACGGCGCCCTGATGGGCACGGATGCTGAGGACCGCGATATTCTTTCGCGCATCATGTATGGTGCAGGACGGACAATCGGTATCTCTTTCGTGGCAACAACCATCGCCTATTTCCTGGGTGTCATCCTTGGTATTGGCGCCGCGGTTGCCGGGCCAAGGGTCGACATGATCGTCAGCCGAATAAACGACGCCTTCCTAAGTCTACCCTCGATCATGTTGGGGCTGGTCATGGTGGCCGCGTTCGGATCGACGATCCCCGTTCTGATAGTCTGTGCGGGATTGATCTATACGACCGTTGTTTATCGCCTGGCACGCGGCATCGGTATGGACATCATGGTGATGGACTATGTCGAAGCGGCAAAGGTCCGGGGAGAAGGCATCTGGTGGATTGTCACCAAGGAGATCTGGCCAAATGCGGCGATGCCGCTGATTTCGGATTTCGGTCTAAGACTGATCTACGTCATCCTGTTCATCTCCTCGCTTTCCTTCCTGGGTCTTGGCGTTCAGCCGCCACAGGCCGACTGGGGTAACATGGTTAAAGAGAACCTTGGCGCCCTTCAGTACGGCGAAAGCATCATCCCCGTTGTCGCTCCCGCAGTGGCGATCGCGACCCTGACGGTCGGGATCAACCTGATCGTGGACGACATCTCCGCCCATGCCGGCGGCAAACTCTCGAAGCGGATGTAAGCCATGAGCGACGACGATATTGTATTCGAAACCAAGGATCTGCGTATTCATGCGATGCGCGATGACGGCAGCGAGCTGCCCATCGTCAAGGGCGTGGATATCCAGGTAAAACGCGGCCAGGTCGTGGCTCTGATCGGGGAATCCGGCTCGGGTAAGACGACAATCTCGCTTTCCTCTCTCGGCTATTGCAAGCCGGGCCTTGTATGGGGTGGCGGGGAAGCGAACCTGCTGGGCCATGATGTCACCAAAATGGATACGGAGGAGCTTCGGCCCTTCCGTGGTGAGAAAGTGGCCTATCTGGCGCAGTCGGCAGCGGCCACCTTCAACCCATCCATCAGGATTAACGAGCAGGTGACTGAGGCCCCGGTTCTTCATGGGACAAAAACCCAGGAAGAAGCGAACAAGCGCGCGAATGAGCTTTATCACGCGCTTGAACTGCCGAACCCGGACTCAATCGGTGATCGGTATCCGCACCAGGTGTCAGGCGGTCAGCTACAGCGATTGATGGCGGCAATGGCCTTGTGCGGTGACCCAGACCTACTGGTTCTGGATGAGCCGACCACGGCACTGGACGTGACCACTCAGATCGAGGTCCTGAAGGCCTTCAAAAAGGTTATCAAGGAAGAAGGTGCAGCGGCGATCTATGTTACCCACGACCTTGCCGTTGTGGCGCAGATCGCGGATTACATCGTTGTTCTTTATTCAGGGGAAATCAAAGAAAAGGGTCCGGTCGACGTCATCGTCAACAACCCACAACACCCCTATACCCAGCGTCTTATGGCGGCGGTTCGGCCGACGCCCTCTGCCGGCATGGGGGATGGAGCCGACGGTTCGCACCGGCGGGAAGCTCCGGCTCTCGAAGCGCGGGCGGTTGATGCGGGTTACGGCAAGGGATCGGATGGCAAACCGCTCGTTCAGATCCTGCGTGACGTCAATGTCACTATCGAACGCGGCCATACGGTCGGCGTGATCGGAGAGTCCGGCTGCGGTAAGTCGACCCTCGCCCGCGTTATGGCCGGCCTTCTGCCGCCCTTTGGTGGACAGATCAATCTGGATGGCGGGGAACTGCCAGGGGCCCTGACATCGCGAAAGCGATCCGAGCTTCAGAAGATTCAGTTCGTCTATCAGATGGCCGATACGGCGCTCAATCCCCGGCAACGGATCGGTGATATCCTGGGTCGACCCTTGGAGTTCTATCACAATCTCCGTGGGGAAAAGAAACGCGAGCGCGTTCAGCAGTTGCTGGAATTGGTGGAACTGCCGAAAGAGTTTGCGGCGCGTTTCCCGCATGAACTGTCTGGCGGGCAGAAACAACGGGTAAACTTGGCCCGCTCAATGGCGGCCGAACCGGAAGTTATGCT
>SPJK01002119.1_pt1 | contig 15382 bp, 14 predicted proteins | sample 3741771 | NCBI WGS metagenome assembly SPJK01 (sample SAMN10925997, study PRJNA522277) | cold seep metagenome | isolation source: Elba SIP-enriched marine methane seep metagenome, extraction at timepoint T2 | place: Italy: coast of Elba, Mediterranean Sea | reverse complement strand
TGGTTGTGCTGATAGCACCATGGCCAGTCTTTATCGTCGTTTAGGCGTCGCCTACTTTCAAGGGTATATTGACGATGACCTGGCCCTTGCCTTTACCGATAAATCGATCCAATACTATACCGCGGCCTATGGAGCGAATCACCCTTTGGTGGCCAATAGCTTCTTTAACCGGGGTATGATCGCCAAATTACTCGGGCGCTACGATCAGGCTGGACAAAGCATTAGCCAGGCTACTGCCATCGTTGAACAAAGCCCCCTACTCAGTGTAGCAATACGCGATTCGGTACGGGCAGGCTACTACCGCGAACTGGCCTCCCTTCAATTAGCTGGCGGCGATTATGCCACTGCCAGAGCTTACGCTTTGCAAGGCCTGCAGATAGCTGATCAGCGTTGGCCAGGGGCAAGTACTGCCAAAGGCAACCTGCTACACGATCTCGGCTACATTCAATACAATCGCCAAGACTACCCGGCCGCTATTGATTTCTATACCCAGGCCCGACAAACCTTCGAGCAACTTAGCGGGAACACTATCCCCTACGCTATTCAGATGCAGGAGAATATTGGGCTTGCCTATTTGAAGACGAGTCAGTTATCGGCGGCAGAAACACGACTCAGTGAAGCCTTGTCATTTTACGAAAACCTGAGCGACGAAGATTTTAACCAGCGCCCTGAGTTCTACACGGAAAAACTGGCCAACTCGCATTCCAATATGATGTTGCTGCGCATTCGCCAGTCCGATTGGGAAGCAGTACTGGAACACTTCGAAAGTGCACTCAATTTTGCGCAGGAGGTCTTCCCAAACGAGCGCTATCCGCTATTCGCCGAGCTCTATTATCAGCGAGCGCTCCTGGCCTACGAACAAAATGCCCTGAGCGAAGCGCTGGCCTTCATTCAACAGGCCGAAGAAGTACTCGACTTGGAAAATAGCGGCCTCAGCGATCTCAACATGCTCGCGGGCTTCCCAGGTCAAGCCCTGGATATTATGTCCCTGAAAGCATCCATCTTGGCCGAATTGGGTGAATACGATGCCGCTATCCAGCAGTATCAGTTTACCGATATGCTAGTGGGTTCTTTGCGACGACGCTTCCGCATGCCCTTGTCAAAATCTTACCTAATTCAAACGGTTACGCCCATTTATGAAGCAGCGATCACTCTTTGCCGTGAACGTTTCCTGTCCACCGGCAACCCTGCTTTCTTACAATTGGCTTACACCTTCAATGCCGATAATAAAGCGAGTCTGTTATTTGAAGAATTACAAAGTGAACGGGCAATCCGCTTCAGCGGGGTGTCCCCCGACATTCTAGCCAAAGAAGAGGCAATCCGGCATGGCTTAATCGATGCACAAGCTGCCTTGTCGACGGCGTATCAGCAAGATGAATCAACCGATTCGCTGCAACAGCTGGTCACTGGATTGCAAACGCAATATGATCTATTTCTCCGAGAATTGGAGGCCGGTTACCCAGCCTACTACAACCTCAAATACCAGCGAGAAAAAGGCCTGGACACCAAGGACCTGCAAGCAAGCTTAGGGAGGGGGCAAGCACTATTGGAATTTTTTAGCGGCTCGGATACGATCTATACATTCTTACTGACCTCCGATGACCTCCATTTGTTGGCTTTGCCAAAGCCAGCAGGCTTTACGGATTCCGTGCAATTGCTTCGAGAACTACTCACTAATAGTATTGAGCAAGATTGTGAACAACAGTTTATCGCCCTTTCGCACCAGTTTTATCAGTGGCTGGTCTTACCAGCCCGCCGCCTACTTAGCGATGAGGATTATCATCGTCTGCTTATCGTACCAGACGGCTTACTCAGCCTTATTCCTTTTGAGTCTCTATTGACACGCTCAGTGGAGAAGCTTCAGGGTACTGACGGGTTTTTGTTGGAAGATTTCGCCCTTAGCTATAGCTATTCATCCAGAATACTTCTAGAGCCACTCCGCATGTCGCAAACGCCTGACCGGTTGTTCGGCGGTTTTGGCATGGAATACGACGACCAGACCTTGGCCTATCTCGATGCAATAGGGTTTGGAAAAAAAGGTAAAGAAGAACCTTCGACCAAGTTGCCTTGCGGCTTAGTTGATAGCACGCGCTCTTGGGGACGCTTGGCTTATTCTGATGATGAAGTACTGGCCATAGCTAAACTTCTTCGTGGTGATGTATGGATCAATGAGGCGGTCACCAAAGCATTATTCCTGGAGAAAGCGACGGATTATCGTCTCTTGCATTTGGCGATGCATGGTAGTTACGATCTGGATTTCCCTATGAATTCAGCCCTGATTTTCACCCGAAAGGATTCTTCCGATATCTTCCTACGAACCAGCGACATCTACGAGCTTGATCTCGCAAGTCAATTGGTCGTCTTAAGCGCCTGCAACACCGCCTATGGGCAGCTCCTTCCTGGCACTGGCCCAATGAGTCTTGCCCGTGGTTTTAACTACGCCGGGGTACCTAGCGTAGTCGCTAGCCTATGGAGCATACCTGATCATTCTACAGCCGGGATCATGACTTTCTTTTACGAAAACCTGTCGAAAGGATTGCCCAAGGATGTCGCCTTACAACAAGCGAAGCTACGTTATTTGCAAGATGACGCCTGGAGTAGTCCCGCTACTCGCGAACCCGTATTTTGGGCAGCCGGCATTTTAATCGGCGACACTAGTCCGATCAAAGCAGGAAGAAGCTGGCGCTTTTGGCTGGTGGGGCTAAGCTTGGTCGTGCTGCTTAGTTGGTTAGTTTGGCGCAGAATTTCCTAACCCTCCTTTTTATCAGGCCCAATAGTTTTCCCTGCTGTCTACATCCATTTGCTTATCTAGTCTTTCATTGTCAACAAAAAAGGAGGCGCCGACCTAGGGCCGGCAGCCTCCGAAATGTGTTGATAATAAACAATCTTCACACGTTCAATGCAACCTTATTCTCTAAGCAGTTGATACAACTGCTACTCAGGCGGGGTTGGGGTTGAGGGGACGCTCATTTGGTTTTTAGTTTGAGTGCTGCGTGAATCACTTTCTCAGAAAAATTATTTCCAGGATGCCTTATCACACGCTTATCATTTAATGAATCCATGCCTCACATTGCGGCTCTTCCTGTTGGCCTTTCTATTATATATAAGCGGGGTTTTAGCCATAATGTGACACCGAAATTGTCAGGAATTTTTTAAAAATTTGTGTTGGAAAAACTTGCAAGCCAACAACATGTTGTTTATATTTGCTTTTGAAATAAACAAATCTTTTACTCAAAAGAATCGTTGCCCACTCCATCCGGCCAACCACTTCTAATAAACAGCAGCATATGTCCAATACTGACAAAGAGGGCAAACTGAAAGCCCTGAAAATGACGATGGATCGTCTTGATAAAACCTACGGTAAAGGCACCATCATGTTTATGGGTGACACTACTGTACAAGACATCGAATCCATCCCTACCGGTTCTCTCGGACTGGATATTGCCTTAGGCATAGGCGGTCTACCTCGCGGCCGCGTCGTTGAGATCTATGGCCCGGAATCTTCCGGTAAAACCACCCTAGCCATCCACGCTATTGCCGAGTGCCAAAAACGAGGTGGCCTGGCAGCCTTTATTGATGCTGAACACGCTTTTGATCGCTTCTATGCGAAGAACCTCGGTGTTGACACCGAGAATATGCTGATCTCTCAGCCCGACAATGGTGAGCAAGCTCTTGAGATCGCCGAAAACCTGATTCGCTCCGGCGCTATCGACATCCTTGTTATTGACTCTGTTGCTGCGCTGGTACCTCGCGCTGAGATTGAAGGGGTAATGGGGGATAGTAAAATGGGCCTTCAGGCAAGATTGATGTCACAAGCCATGCGTAAGCTGACAGCTGCGATTGGTCGTACCGGTGCTTGTTGTATTTTCATTAACCAGCTGCGGGAGAAGATTGGGGTTATGTTTGGCAACCCCGAAACAACTACCGGTGGTAACGCCCTCAAGTTCTATGCCTCTGTACGTCTCGACATCCGTCGCTCTGGTGCAGCCATTAAAGACAAGGACAACAACATGGTAGGTAACCATGTCAAAGTCAAAGTGGTCAAGAACAAATTAGCACCTCCCTTCCGTATTGCTGAATTCGACATCATGTTCGGTGAAGGAATTTCTAAATGTGGTGAGATTGTCGATCTCGGTGTAGATCACGACATCATCCAGAAAAGCGGTGCATGGTACAGCTACAATACGGCTAAGATTGCTCAAGGCCGAGAAGCTGCCAAGCAATTCTTACTGGACAACCCCGAAGTGGCCGATGAGATCGAAAATAAGATCAAGGACGCAATCATGGGTAATAATGAGGAGCCCGAACCAGAACCAGAAAAGGCAAAAGCAGAATCGAACGGCAAAGCCTAAACCTCTGCTTACATAAATACATTAACGCGCAATGTCGGCCCATCCAGCATTGCGCGTTTCTTATTCCTGCAATAGGTATCTGAAAAACTGCCCCGCCATCTCCCCAATCTCTTTGACGGTGAATATCAGCGCCGTAAACCCAAAGCTCTCTTCTCTAATCTTTTACTGCCTACTGCCTACTACGAGTTACAAAGTAACGCACTGCCTACTGCATGTTGCGTAGCAACAAACTGCCCACTGAACCACAGAATCACTTCCACTCGAAGCTTTCGATCAGTGTCAGTATATCCTCCTTTACAAAGTTGACAACCGGTGCCAGGGAATCAGCACGCGCCTGCGTATTGAAATACAGTGCTCCTCTTAGGAAATGTTGTGTACTATCCGTTAGAAAAAACTGGAATGGACTAGCAGCCGGCCCGTCAATATCGAAAGCAATGCCACTAACGCCGTTCGGCTTGGAAATGACCAATTCATCAATATAATTAGCCCGCTGATTGTGCCAGTCGGCTAATTCGAAGGCATCTTGCCGCAACTGCTCCAGGTCTTTACCATCATCCCTAATCGGATAATAAGTAAAATGGATCCGCCCTTCAAAATCGGGATAGTATACATCAAACCAGCAGTCGCTGGGGACGGTATCGGCGAAGAAGGAATTCTCTTGTTCGATCACCGTATATTGTGGATAGCTGAACGTAAACGCACAAAATGTCGTATCGAAAGACTGATAGTCACGATCAGGAAAGAATACTCGCGGATAAGAACGCGGTTTAGGTGTGTAGGCATCCTCGCCACAGGCAACTAATACAATGGCAAGCACCAATAGAGAACCGATTATTCGCATACTTCTTAATTTTGCAGGGCAAAGTTAGCAGCTGTTAACAAACTGCCATGACTTTGCATAAACTCAGCGCAGTAATAAAGCTTCAATCGAGCTGCTTAGTGTGTCGAGCTGGAAAGAATACCCAAAAACAACCGTAATCGAGCGCTTTTAGTATGGAACGCATTCTCATCTCTGCTGAAGATGGCTACACTCTATGGGAAGAACCGCTAGCCACTACCGAAATGATCGCCCTCCTGGAGAATACCACCTGGGGTAGTGGCGCTGTACAATACAAACACTTCAATTCAGCCGAACGCATTCGTCATATCCGCTCAGCGCGGCACTTCACGCTTCGCGTAGGAAGCGAACTGCTTGCGGTCATAGTTTTTTGCTCCCGCCAGCTGCGCCATGCTCATTGTGTTACTCCAGGCTATTATATTCGTTTCTTCGCCGCTTCACCCAAGATCAAAGGGCGAGGTATTGTCGGCAAAGCGAGTGATCGGGTGATGACCTGGATTCGGGAAAACGAACGTGAACCAAGCCTCTATTACGCAGCCGTTGAAAGCGAGAATTTTCGATCCCGCCGTATCGTCAATAATGTTGGCTTCCAGGAGGTAGCCCCCATTCGCACCCTGGGCATGAGTCGATTTTTTCCCCGCAAAATCACACCATTACGACGCTTAAGTAATGATGAGTTTCAACAATTCCTGCCGAAACTCAGCGCCCAGTATGAACAACATCACTGCTGGGTAACCGATAACCTAAACATCGATCCAGGCTACTGGGTGGTGGAACATCAAGGGGAAATCGTCTTGGGCGCTCAGGTACATCAAGCCTTTTGGGCGGTTGACTCCCTACCCGGCTTCCTGGGACATTTACTTCCCGTAACGCCTTACATTCCCTTCTTGAATCGGGTATTCAATGCGCGAGACTTTCGTTTTCTCACCATTGAAGGCCTCTATATCAAGGCAGGATACGACGGGGAATTATTAGCCTTTTGGGAAAGCCTACTATATCAATTTAAGCAACACGTCATGCTTAGCTGGTGGGACGAGCGCGACCCGATCTATCAATACATCCAGCAACAGCCCAACCTGGGCTTGATCAAAATGTTTACGCAATCAACCAAAGTATCCTTCATTATCAGTAATCAGCAACTGACAGATGAGCAACGAACCGGATTTCAACAAGGGCCGTACTTCATTGCTAATCTTGATTATATCTAATGACAGGCATTACTAAAATTTCGGCGCTTTTCGTCGGATCAATCCAACATTCAGATCAATCCCTTAGCTTTACGCTGAAAAGTTTCACAATACATGGACCTGCAACTCCTCCATCTCGCCATCCACCAGATGCCGCTGGACTTCGAACTAACCGACGCATCCCCGATTTTATCATCCCAATTATTGCCAATTGACGAAGCGGCAGAAAAGCTGGTCCAGCGTTTGTATCGAAGCTTTTCTGCTAAGAGCGATGTCGTGCAAGGGCAGCTGGCCTCCCCTGAAGACGCACTCTTCCCTGGCTATCTGCACGAATTGGCTGCCGCCGATTTTACGGATGAAGCCTTTTTGCAGTTTAGTCGATCAGGAATGGAAACACTGGAACAAAATGCCCGAGAGTCCTTTGCTGGACAGGGTGATTACTGGGTGTTCGCCCATTTCATTGTGGATCAGGTTGCACAAGTCGGGGTATTTATGTTACAGGATACCGAAGGCTTACAAATTGAGGTAAGCGACAAGCACGAATTCTTCCTCCAAGCAGTTCGCCACTTGCAGCTCGATCAACTTGGGCTAGCCTGCCGGATTAATCTTCCGGAATATTGGTCGGCAGACGTTGTCCTTCGTGCTGAGCTCACTCGACACGGTCGTCAACAGCGCGAATTACCGGAGTACTTTCTGAACTGGGTCGCCTTTGAGTCATCGGCTACCAGCCGGGAATTGACCGACACCTTCCTCGATGCGGTGGCCCAATTAGCTGAGCCCCACAACGAGGAAACGGGAGAACCAGTAGATGCCGGCGCATTTCGCGAACAAGTGGCCCAATTTGCCACTCGCAGCCCAAGTAATACGATTAGCGTCAAAGCTTTCGATCAAAACTTCTACGGTGAAGAAACACAAGGGCCGCTGCAAACCTATTTAGAAAGCAACGATATTCCTCTTGATGAGGAATTCCGCTTCGACCGACGGGCTATGCGTGACTACCACTTCCACCGACTAAAGACCAAAGGCATGTATTTCGGTTGCCGTCATAGTTTCCTGTTATCTGGCAAGGTACGCGTGGAAGGCAACCAATTGGTAATAGACGATGAAGACCTGGCGGAGCAAATCCGGGAGCTACTCTAAGTCGTGCTTTTCAGCCGTAAACACTCAAGTTTGTCGGATTTTCAGTAGCAAATTCAGGAACAACCTTCCGCCGCTAAACCTAAAAATGCAAGCCTTCCTGCACCACCAGATTCTCGACCTCTAAAATTTTTGGGCGAAATTTCACCTGTTTTTCAAGGACTTATGAAGGGTGGGGTGTGATTTTTTTAGAAAAAAGCTTCTTTTTTGTGGAAAAGCATCCTACCTTTGCACAGCTTTTTCGAAACCTCCAAATTGGTTTTTTACCCAATTAGTCAAAGCGGAGGAATATTTCGGAGCATTTTCACTGACTAAAAAGCCATTTGAGGTGAATACTTTAAGCTACAAGACCAAATCAGCGAATAAAGCTTCGGTTGAACGTAAATGGTTCATCATCGACGCGGAAGGAGAGGTAGTTGGCCGCATGTGTACTAAAGTTGCTAGCGTATTGCGTGGCAAGCACAAGCCTGACTTCACCCCTCACTTTGACAATGGCGACTATGTTATCATAGTCAATGCCGATAAAGTTCGCTTTACCGGGATGAAGATGGAGCAGAAGGAGTACGTCCGTTACTCTGGCTATCCTGGCGGCCAAAAGCGTGCCACACCAAAAGATCTCTTGGACAAGAAGCCGGGAGCTATTGTGGAAAATGCTGTTCGCGGCATGCTTCCTAAGACGCGTTTGGGTCGTGCTCAGTTTAAGAAGCTTTTCGTTTATGCCGGTCCGGAGCATCCGCATGCCGCGCAGAAGCCGGAAAAGCTGGAATTCTAATTATTAAGCAGCCAAAATTTTTGTATTGAATATGGAAATGATCAATGCTATCGGGCGGAGAAAAGCAGCAGTTGCTCGCGTATACCTGACGCAAGGTCAGGGTGCGATCATGATCAACGGCCGCGACTTCAAGACCTACTTCCCCCAACCGCATATCCAGGCTAAGATCACTGCCCCGTTTGAAACGGTAGAGATCGACAGCAAGATCTACGATTTGAAGATCAATGTCGATGGTGGTGGCTTCAAGGGCCAGGCCGAAGCCGTGCGTATGGCCATTGCCCGTGCGCTGGTGAAATTGAATGAAGACTTCCGCAAGCCGCTGAAGGATCGGAAATTTCTTGTACGGGATGCCCGTGTGGTTGAACGTAAGAAATACGGTAAGCCAAAGGCACGGAAGAGCTTCCAGTTCTCCAAGCGTTAATCGATTTTTGAATTTATGGTCTTTCTGGTGGCGCATTACAGCCGCTCACTTGAAAGCACTGCATATAATTTGATCATGGAAAAGCCCACATATAAAGAATTGCTCGATGCCGGCGTACACTTCGGGCACTTAAAGAAAAAGTGGAACCCTAAAATGTCTCCGTATATCTTCACGGAACGCAAAGGTATCCACCTCATCGATCTGAATACCACTTCGGAGTGCTTAGAGCGTGCCGGACAAGCTGCTCGCCAGCTGGCCAAGGCCGGTAAGAAGATCCTCTTTGTCGCCACCAAGAAGCAAGCACGCGAAATCGTATCAACTGCAGCTCGTAGCGTAGGTATGCCATTTGTAACCGACCGTTGGTTGGGAGGTATGATGACCAACTTCTCGACTATCCGCCGCTCGGTTCGCAAAATGCAGACGATCGATCGTATGCTGAACGATGGTTCGTTGAGTAGCATGACTAAGAAGGAACGTCTTTCTCTGACACGTGAGCACATCAAGCTCGAAAAAGTGTTGGGCGGTATTGCTAACCTCAACCGCATCCCTTCAGCCATGTTTATCGTGGATATTCACCACGAACACATCGCTGTTGCTGAAGCACACAAATTGGGAGTTCGCACCATCGGGATCGTTGATACCAACTCCGATCCGAACCTGGTAGATTACCCTATCCCTGGCAACGATGATGCCTCTAAGTCAGTAGCTATTATTACTAACTACCTGACAGAGCAAGTTCGCCTAGGATTAGAAGATCGCAAACAAGCAAAAGCAGAGAAGGAAGCTACTGCCAAATAAGGTAGCCGATCGATCTATAGGATCATCGATTGACAAATGCTTTCAATCTCCAAACCTATAAATTTACTCTAAGCAATGAGCGTAAGTGCTGCTGATGTTAAAAAACTGCGCGATATGACCGGCGCAGGTATGATGGACTGTAAGAAAGCCCTGAACGAAGCAGAAGGCGATTTTGATGCAGCCATCGAAATACTCCGTAAGAAAGGTCAAAAAGTATCGGCTAAGCGTGCCGGTAACGAAGCTAAAGAAGGTGTTGTAATTGCTACAGTGAATGACGCCCATAACCGTGGCGTTGTAATTAAGCTGAGCTCAGAAACTGACTTCGTAGCTAAGAACCAAGAATTCATCGATGGTGTACAAGCTATCGCTGATGCTGCACTAGCCAACTTCCCTAGCTCTACCGATGAGCTGATGGGAGTCGCTGCTGGTAGTGGCACGGTTAAGACTGTTATCGACGACTTGCTGACCAAGTTTACGGAGAAAATGGAATTATCCTACGAGCGCCTCGAAGGCGATGTAGTTGCTCCTTATATCCACATGGGTTACAAAGCAGGTGTCCTGGTAGGCCTAAGTGCTGCTGGTGACGGCCACTTTGATGCTGGCCGCGACGTAGCTATGCAAGTAGCTGCTATGAAACCAGTTGCTGTTGACCAAGACGGCGTTGACCAAACCACTATCGAAAAAGAAATCGAGATTGGTATGGAGGTTGCCCGTCAGGAAGGCAAGCCGGAGCAAATGCTGGAAAAGATCGCTCGCGGTAAACTGAACAAATTCTTTAAAGAGAATACACTCCTAAACCAGGCGTTCGTTAAGAACAACAAGCAAAACATTGCACAGTTCCTGGATAGCGTTTCATCTGGACTGACGGTTACCGACTTCAAACACGTAACCTTAGGTTAAAGAAGAAACTTTTTAAAAAAGGCGAATCGGTTTTCGATTCGCCTTTTTTTTGCCCAATTTTGCGGCAGTCATTCCGCCAGACAGCAAAAAGTAGAGACAGCATGATCAAGTATCGTCGCATCCTCCTGAAACTCAGTGGAGAATCCCTAATGGGCGATCAAGGGTTCGGTATCCAGGCTAATATGCTCCAACATTACGCCGAGCAAATCAAAGGCTTGGTTAGCCTTGGTGTAGAAGTTGCCATCGTCATCGGTGGAGGGAATATCTTCCGCGGATTACAAGCGAAGGACTCCGGTATCGAACGCGTACAAGGTGACTATATGGGCATGCTCGCCACTGTGATCAATGGCATGGCACTGCAAAGCTCGCTGGAAAACAATGGCGTGTTTACGCGACTTGTATCCGCCTTGGCCATGCAGCAAGTGGCAGAACCTTATATTCGACGTCGGGCTATCCGGCATCTCGAAAAAGGCCGGGTCGTTATTTTTTGCGCAGGTACAGGCAGCCCTTACTTTACCACCGATTCTGCGGCAGCTTTACGCGCCAATGAAATTGGTGCCGAGGTTATTTTAAAGGGAACAAGGGTTGATGGCATCTATTCCGCCGACCCAGAAATAGACCCTACCGCTACCCTCTTCGACAAACTCACCTTTGCCAAGGTAATTAGCCAGGGCTTGAGCGTCATGGACATGACAGCCTTCACCCTCTGCCAGGAAAATAACATCCCGATCATTGTCTTCAATATCAATGACCCCACTAATCTTAATCGGATTATTGCTGGCGAACCGGTCGGTACAATCGTAGAGGGTTAAGAAAATCCAGCCCCTCTAGTCTATTGGTCGGCAAAGCTTTTCTCTAATTCCAGCAACCATTTCTTACGGGCGATACCTCCTCCGTATCCTCGCAACTGCCCATCCTTCCCGATGACACGGTGGCAAGGCACTACAATAGCGATGCGATTGTAGCCATTCGCCGATGCTACCGCACGTACAGCTGTTGGTCGGCCCAATTGTTGAGCCAAACCCGAATAGGTAGTCGTCTTGCCATACTCGATGAGCTGAAGCGCCTCCCAAACACTCTGTTGAAAGGCCGTACCTGGCATATGCAAAGAGACATCAAAAGAGCGAAGCGTCCCTTCGAAATAAGCTGCCAATTCTTGTTGCATTTGGCGCGTATGGTCATTCTCCCCGACAATAATGGTAGCGGTCAATAAGCGTTGTAGGTCGCGAAACTCTGTTTCCAGCATTCGGCGGTCGGCAAATTCCAACAAACACACTCCTTTTTCGGTCGCCGCTACAAACATTGGCCCTAAGGGTGTTGTGAAGCGATGAAGCACAATAACGGCCTGCGCACTACTCTCTTTTGGCGATCTTCCGATCACTTTCTTAAAGGTATAGCCAAAGCCACTCAGCGATTCATAGCCCGTATCAAAAGCGGCATCGGTAGCCCGCTTACCTTGTTGCAGTTCCTGATAGGCATGATTGATGCGAAACATCCGTTGAAAAGCATGGAAAGTGAGGCCGTAGTGCCGTTTGAACCACCGCCGCACTACTTCCGGGCTAATCCCCTGCTGCCGTAACTGATAATCAGTAATCTTTCGCTTCGGATCAGATTGGGCGAGTTGAATCGCTCGGTTTACTTGTTCAGGTGGAGCCTCAGCATGCTCGGTTGGGCGGCATACCTTGCAAGGGCGATAACCATGTGATAAGGCATCTCTATAGCCGGTAAAAAACTCCACATTTACTCGCTTTGGCTTCCGGGCACGGCAAGTAGCAATACAGAAGATGCCCGTCGTCTTCACCCCAACAAAAAACACACCGACAAACTCGCGCTTGCGATCCAACAGCGCTTGGTAATACTCATCAATCTGTTGTGTATCTGTTACCAACATAGCTCATTCTTTCCGTCAAAGAAACAGCAAACACTCCTGCCCCGCAACCGAAAAATCGACGAGTAATTTTGCCCGCAAGGCAGCCAGCACCACAACACCAGAATACTATAACACTATAACACTATAACACCAGAACACCAGAACACCAGAATACAACAACACCACAACACCATAACACCATAACACCACACACTATCCTACTGTCCCGTCGTCTGTTGAATCTGGTTAAACATATTCTGGTAGAATCCGCGACCCTCTTCGGTCATATAGTTGGCATAGGCATACTGCCCGTTTTCCAGGAAGACGTAATAGAAACAGTCAGGCCCGAGGTAAATATCCGCCTCCATAGCATTGACTCCGTCTACCTGGAAAAAGATACGGCCAACAGCCTGGCAGGCAGCATTGATTACAGCTGGCATCGTCGAAACTCCGGAAATCGTGGTTCGAATAGCGGGCTGCTGATTCTGACTCATCGAGAAGTTGGTATGGTAAAAGATGAAGTCGATATAATCGCAGCTATCCCAAAGCATCTTCATGGTCTCGCTGGAGATACTAGGATAAGTCGCTTGACCCGCATTTTCTGTGCCTGCTGCAGCGGTGGTAGTATCTTCTGCTTGTGTGGCTTCAGAAGATTGATTCGATTGGCACTGCATGAAGCAGGCTACGGATAGGATTAGAAAGAATAAGTATCGCATTGGAATGGATGTTTGATCAATAGAACTTACGTATCAACGGAATCAACGCATTTATGTCATTGGCCTCTCGTCTGCTCGGCCTGTTGAAATACGTTGGTGTAAAAATTGAGGCCGTCTTCCGTCATTTGATTGGCGTGAGTGCGCTCACCGTTCTCAAAAAAGATATAGTACGCACAATCTGGATCGAGAAAAATCTCTGCTTCTACTAAGGTTTCCCCTTCTGCCATGAAGTAAATCCGGCCATCTGCTTTGCACGATGATTTGATGTTAGCCGGCGACGAAGAAATTCCCGCCACTGTAGTCCGAATAGATTGCCGGTGGTTTTGGCTCATCGAAAAATCGTGGTGGTAAAACAAGAAGTCGATGTAGTCGCATTCTTCGGATAACACGGCTAATCGTTCAGCCGGTATTACCTGATAGCGCTGATTACTATCACTTTGAATCGCCTTGCTTGAATGACAAGCTTGCAGTGCCAAAGCAAGTAAAGAGAGAGCCAAAAAATATCGCATGGGCATGACTACGGCATTCTACAGCATGTAATAGAGTCGGACCCCCACATTAAGGCCGGTAAAGCGGCCGTCGTCAGGATTAGCACGTAAATTAGTCAAATAACGCGACCATCGAACATTAAAGCCCCATTTCTCGGAGAACAAGTAGGTCGCTCCAAATACAATGGACAGTACGTTTGGATCGAAGCTCTCCAGGTCGGTAATATCCGTTCCCAACACATCTTCCACTTCATAATTGATCAAGCGACCATAACTTAGACCACCGCTAGCCAGAATTTTCCAATCGTGGAAATTGATCATGACCGGTGCCTCCACCAGGTTAAGTCGAATCTTCCGGTAGATCGATGCCGGATCGTCAGATTTCACCCGGCTGGAGCCTTGCTGGCTGTATAGCATCTCTATACTCAACGACCAGCGGTCATTCAAGCGGGCATCTACCCGTGCCCCCGTATTAAGGCCTATCTGATTGTAACCGCCCAATTTGTCGCCGTGTAATTGCGACAAATTAAAACCACCAACCAAGGCCGCAGTAAATGTCTGTGCACTTAGTACACCAACCAATACCATACTTCCAAATAACAAACTCAGAGCCCGCATATCATCAATATTTTGCGATCCAAAATTAAGAAAAAGATTCGCTGATAATTTTTGTTGATAAAAGTATACTAAAGCCCGGGCCAGCGCTCATTTTCAACGCGTGCACCGACAACGCTCCAATGGGCCACGTCCTTTTTCAAAGGCTTAAACTCAGCACGGAGTGGTTGGGGAAAATGATCACACAGCTAGTGTTGTTGCCAGCAAGGCGGCAAACGTAGACACAGCCTGAGCCATGGCGAGGCTTGATAACGTAGCTGGGGGCAACAATAGCCAATGAGAATTTCCCAAATCATTTCGTATTGGGTATAAACAGCAGAAAAAGTTGAATGACTATTCAAACAAGAGAAATTGAGTAATATTGTGGGTCTGACTACTGCAGACTGTCGTCCAAGAATCACTGTTTTATGTTTAAGTATACTCGTCACAATCTCAAGAAGCTCGAAACACTATTTAAGGAGATTGATTATACCATTCGTTACGAAAGAGGCAATTTCAATTCTGGCTACGCTATCGTGGAAAGCCGTAAGATCGCCGTCATCAACAAATTCTTCGATGCGGAAGGTCGCATCAACGCGTTACTCGAAATCTTGAGTGTCATCGAAGTCCCCGAAGAACCCCTCTCCGAAGCTAGCCTCAAGCTGATGAAAGTACTCAATAAAGAAATCCTCGAGGAAGAAGAATAAGCGAGGCAACGGACTGGCTCGTCTGACCGGTCCAACAGCCCAACGGCCTACCGGTCTTGCCGTCTTTTGTTGCTGATGCCCACTTGTTGAATGGACTGAGTCGACTGTTGGTCTGCTGGACTAGGTTGACTGTTGGACTCTTACTACCTTTGCCCCCCAACTACTGAACGACGTATTGAACTTCACGCTACAACATACTGACCCTGGGTCTAAGGCACGTGCTGGAAGGCTGACTACTGACCACGGCGCAATCGAAACGCCGATCTTTATGCCCGTGGGCACCGTTGGTTCTGTAAAAGCGGTACATCAGCACGAGTTACGCGACGATATCGGTGCTCAAATCATACTAGGGAATACCTATCACCTCTACTTGCGGCCCGGAACCGAAATACTGGAGAATGCTGGTGGCCTACATCGCTTCAACGGCTGGCAAGGTCCTATTTTAACCGACAGTGGCGGCTACCAGGTATACTCTCTCTCGCATCGGCGCAAGATCAAGGAGGAAGGCGTTACTTTCCAATCGCACATCGATGGTTCGCGGCATTTCTTCTCTCCAGAAGGTGCTATGGATATCCAGCGAAGCATTGGCGGCGACATCATTA
>SPJK01096855.1_pt1 | contig 15395 bp, 14 predicted proteins | sample 3741771 | NCBI WGS metagenome assembly SPJK01 (sample SAMN10925997, study PRJNA522277) | cold seep metagenome | isolation source: Elba SIP-enriched marine methane seep metagenome, extraction at timepoint T2 | place: Italy: coast of Elba, Mediterranean Sea | reverse complement strand
TTCGCTGCCGTTGGCAGGCTGGTGGCGCTGTTGTTCCAATAGCTCGGAAGCGACCCGGTAGATGGCGTGAGTGTCGATGGGATCGGGCAGTAGGTGGATGAAATCGGCAGTGACCTTGCCTTGCCCGCCGAGCACCAAAGTGGGGGGAAGCTCGGTGCTGGGGTCGACCCGACCAAGCAATTCAATGGCGTCGTCGCCTCCTAGAGCCCTTGAGAGCACCAGCAGAGATATGCCGCCAGATTGAACGCGACCGAGAAGCTGGTCGGAGAGAGGAAGGATCTCCACCTCGCATTCATCGCGCTCCAATAGGAATCTTACTTTTTTGGCCAGGACCGAATCCTGGGCGCAGACCAAGATGTGCTGCATGTCGATTCGCCCGGGCCTACGCTAACGACAAACCCGAACTAGCTTCAAGTTTCTTGGTCACATTGACGGTCTTTGCTGCGGCGAAGTACCCGCGAAACATGACCTTTTCGAAAGCGCCTGCGGTGGTCACCGGCGCCGGGCGGGGTATCGGGCGGAGTTTGGCCCTTTCCTTAGCTCGGATCGGGCACCCCGTGGTGATTCAGGCCCGAACTCCCGCCCAACTAGAAGCCGTTAAAGCAGAGATCGAAAGCGCGGGTGGTCGCTGCCAGATCTCCACCGGCGACGTTACCGAAGGAGCGGCTGCTGAAGCCCTGCTCAACGTCTGCGAGGAGCACTTTGGCCCCGCGCAGGTGGTGGTGGCTTGTGCCGGCCAAGCCCATGCCGCGCCGCTACTCAAGACCGATGCCGATCGCCTCCGTAGCTTGCTGGAGGTGAACGTGGTCTCGGCCTTTCATTTGATGAAGGCCTCTGCCGAGCGGCTCAAGAAGCAAAAGCTCAAAGGGCGTATCGTAGTAGTGGCCTCGACTGCAGCGATCAAAGGCTTCCCATACACTTCTGCGTATTCTGCGAGTAAGCACGCAGTGCTCGGCTTGGTGCGCTCTGCGGCGATGGAATGGGCCCCTTACGGCATCACCGTAAACGCGCTTTGCCCCGGCTGGGTGGATACGCCCATGTTTACCGATACTATTGAAAACATCTCCAAGAAGACCGGTTGTAGCTTGGAAGAAGCCCGCCAAAAAATAGAAGCTATGGTGCCTATTGGAGAAGTACTGACTTCGGAAGAGGTGGCGGGATACTTAGAATATATCGTCTCCGATGCTGCCGCTAAACTCACCGGCCAAGCTCTGGTTATCGACGGGGGAGAAACTATCAAATGATTCGACATCAAACTATCAACCCCGCGGACTGGGGAATTCCCAAAGGCTATTCTAACGGTATTTTAGCCGCCCCTGGGCGCCTTCTCTTTGTGGCGGGGCAAGTGGGTTGGAACAAAGAAGAAAAGTTCACATCCGAAGTCTTTGCTGAGCAATTTGAACAAGCTTTGGCTAATGTCATGGCGGTGGTAGAGGCCGCAGGCGGCAAAGCCGAAGATATTTGCCGCTTCACCATGTATATCGTCGACAAAAAGAAGTATCTGGCTGACCTCAAAAGCGTTGGCCAGGCCTACCGCAAGCATATGGACAAAAACTTTCCAGTCATGGCCATGGTGGAAGTCAGCCAACTTATCGAAGATCAAGCCCAGGTGGAAATCGAAGCCACCGCAGTCATTCCTGAGGAGAGATAGATGCCCCAACTCGTAGAAGGTTTGTCGATGGAGATAGAAGACTCGATCGCATTGATTACTTTAGAGCGCCCCGAAGTATTAAATAGTCTGACTTTTGCTATCTATCAGCGCTTGGTCGATCTCTTTGTTGAACTCGAAGATAACGACGAGGTCAAAGCAGTGATCATCACCGGTTCGGGCAAAGGTTTTTGTTCCGGCGGCGATGTACACGACATCATCGGCAAACTCATGGATTATGGCGCGGTGGACATGACTGCTTTCGCCCGGATGACCGGGGCGGTGGTCCGCAATATGCGCCGCCTGCGCAAACCGATCATTTCCGCCCTTAACGGAACCACCGCTGGGGCCGGAGCGGTGATCGCTTTGGCTTCCGACCTGCGTGTGGCCGCCAAACCCGCCAAGATTGCCTTTCTCTTCACCAAAGTGGGTCTGACCGGCGCCGATATGGGCGCTGCCTATCTATTGCCGCGGATAGTTGGCCTTTCCCGGGCCACCCAAATGCTAATGCTGGGAGACTCGGTGATGGCTGAAGAAGCTGAGCGCTATGGTTTGGTGAATTGGGTGGTCGAGCCCGAGGAACTCATGAACAAAGCTAAGGAAGTGGCGGGGCGCCTAGCCAAGGGGCCGGGCTTCTCTTTGGGCATGACTAAGGAAATGCTCAACAACGAGCTTTCCATGGATATGTATAGCGCCATAGATGCAGAAGCTCGAGCACAAACTATCTGTATGTTGGCCGACGACTTCAAAGAGTTTCACGCTGCTTTTTCCGAAAAACGGAAACCAGAGTTTAAGGGGCGCTAAATGACTCATCCGGTCTATGGAACTATCGCAGATTTGGTGGGGCCGCTCTTTCCGGAACGATTGCGGGAAGAAGAGGGCAAAATCCGCCAGGTGGTCGAAGAAACTATCTTGCCCCTGGAATATGAAGAGTCTGACGAAGCGGGCTTGAAGATGACTTTGGCCATGGGTGGGGCAGGAGTCTTAGATGCCTGTGTCAACCTCGACGTGCCGGCCATTTGTCTCGCTCGTGAGCTGGTGGCTTTTGCCAGTGGCTTGGCTGATTCGATGCTGGCTTTACAAGGCCTGGGCTATGGCCCTTTAGCTTTGCGGGGCACGGACGCTCAGAAGGATACTTGGCGAGAGAAGGTTCGCTTGGGCCAAGCTATCGCCGCGATTGGTATTACCGAACCCGAAGCCGGTTCCGACGTCGCCTCCATCGCCACTACTGCTCATAAAGACGGCAATGAATGGGTTCTCAACGGCAAGAAGTGTTTCATAACCAATGCCGGGATTGCTGACTTCTATATAGTTATCGCGCGCACCGGTGGTGAAGGTTCTCGCGGACTTTCGGCCATCTTGGTGCCTAAAGAGCAGGTCAAAGAAGTGGAGCGCTATGAGTTGGTAGCGCCCCATCCTTGCGGGGAACTTACTTTTGAAGACTCCCGAGTGCCTTTGGACAACATAGTTGGCGACGAAGGTGAGGGCTTCAAAGTAGCTATGCGGACACTGGAGCACTTCCGGGTCACCGTGGGAGCAGCTTCTGTGGGAATGGCGCAGCGCGCCTTATTTGAGGCCACCAATAGAGCTAAGGCGCGCAAACAGTTTGGCAAACCCATCGGGCACTTCCAGCAAGTGGGCGCGCACCTAGCAGATAGTTTCACCGAGTTGGCCGCAGCCCGTTTGTTGGTCTATCGCGCCGCTATCGCCCACGCTGAAGGCGACTCCATGACCGCGATGCATTCCAGCGCTGCCAAGATGTTTGCTACCGAAGCGGCCCAGCGCATCATCGACCGGGCAGTGCAGATCCATGGCGGCCAAGGCGTACGCCAAGGCTCTGCGGTAGAGCGTCTCTACCGGGAAATTCGTGCCCTGCGCATCTATGAAGGTACCACCGAGATCCAAAAGATAGTTCTTAGTCGCGGTATCCTTAAAGAGCCCTCCTAAACTATATCTCCTCCGATAGTTCTCTAGGCCCTGCTGATAGTTCTTTCGCCGGGGCATAACTCCATCTTTGCCCCTGAGTTTTCGACGCCCTGCAGCGACATCTCTGCGCGTTTTTAAGGGACAGTACCGTAATCCGGCGGAGTCGGTGAAGAATCGGTAACTGTTGCTGGCCACAACGGTGGCGGTCGGCTAACTTGTCCGCCGTGTTTGATAATCTCGAGGACAAATTTTCGGAAGTTCTCAAGAAGGTCCGTGGCCATGCCACCTTAACGGAAGAAAACATCAAGGACGCCCTACGGGATGTCCGTCTTTCTCTGCTTGAGGCCGATGTTCATTTCAAGGTGGTCAAAGACTTCATCAACGAGGTCAAAACCCGGGCTTTGGGCCTGAAAACCAGCGCAGCCCTCAATCCCGGCCAAGACTTCTTGCGCATCGTGGGCGAGGAGCTGACCAAGGTCATGGGCGGCGCCGCCGTCGAACTCGACTTCAAGCACAAGCCTCCTTTGATGATCTTGCTGATGGGCCTGCAGGGCTCCGGTAAGACCACCACCAGCGCGAAATTGGCGCTTCGGCTCAAGGCCCAAGGCAAAAAGCCACTCTTGGTGCCCGCCGATATGCAGCGTCCCGCCGCTATCAAGCAGCTCAAGACCTTGGCCAGCCAAGTGGGCGTAGACGTCTTCGACACCCAGCCCGGTAAATCGGTCAAGAGCGTAGCCGAAGGCGCCATGACCCAGGCCGATCGCCAAGGCCATGATGTGGTCATCGTCGATACCGCCGGTCGTTTGGCCATCGACCTCGAACTCATGGATGAGTTGCGCGAGGTTAAGGAACTATTATCTCCCCACTATAGTTTATTAGTTGTCGACGCCATGACCGGTCAGGATGCGGTCAATGTTGCCGGTGAGTTTAAGTCTCAAATCGGCATCGATGGCGTGGTGATGACCAAGCTCGACGGCGACGCCCGTGGCGGTGCGGCCTTATCGGTTCGCAAAGTCACCGGCGCACCTATCTATTTCGCAGGTACCGGTGAAAAGATGGATGCTCTAGAAGTATTCCATCCCGACCGCGTCGCCCAGCGTATTCTCGGCATGGGAGACATGATGTCTCTCATCGAAAAGACCCAGCAGAACTTCGACGAGAAAAAAGCCAAAACCATGGCGCGCAAGATGCGCAAAGATGAGTTCACGCTGGAGGACTTCAAAGAGCAAATGGCCATGGTGCGCAATATGGGTTCGATGAAAGAACTCATGGGCATGATGCCCGGAATGTCTCAGGCGATGAAAAAGATGGGCGGCAATATGCCCGACCCAGAAAAAGAGATGAAGCGCATCGAGGCGATGATCAACAGCATGACCCTCAAAGAGCGGGCGAAGCCAGACATCCTCAATGGTTCCCGTCGCAAGAGGGTGGCCAAAGGCAGTGGCACCACCGTCAGCGAGGTCAACGCCTTCTTGAAGCGCTTTAAAGACACTCGCAAGATTATGAAGCGCTTCAGCAAGATGGGCCCCGGTGGGCTCAAGAACCTAATGCGCGGTATGGGCGGCGGCGGTGGTTTTGGCCCCGGCGGCATGCCCCGGTTGTAAGTTCACCACGCTTAAAGCGGGTAGATAGTACCACCTAGCCCTCAGAATGAGTTTTATGGGGGCCACGAAGCTGGCCTAGCTTCTGCAATGAGTTTGACCCATGAACCCTAAGCAATTGCGAATTGCGGTCCTAATGGGAGGCCCCGCCTCCGAGCACGATATCTCCGTCAAAAGTGGCACCCAAGTCCTCAAAGTCTTACAGGGCACCTCAGCCTTTGGCGTTTTGCTCCAGAGGAGCGGTCGCTGGGTGATCGACGGCCAGCCTCAAGAGAGCCTAGGCACCGCTCTAGATAGCTTAAAGGCTAAAACCGATGTAGTTTTTTCGGTTTTGCATGGTCCTTTTGGTGAAGATGGCACTGCCCAGGGCGTCTTAGAGACCGCTCAGCTGCCTTATGTAGGCTCTGCGGTTATGGCTAGCGCTTTAGCCATGGATAAGGTTCGCACCAAGCGCATCTATCAAAGCCACGGTTTGCCCACGGCGACTTTCGCTGAGTTTCATCGAGATAGTTTCTCCGAGGCAAGCTTTCGAGAGCAACTGGCTGACTTTACCTTTCCCGTGGTGCTTAAACCCTCAGAAAATGGCTCCTCGGTGGGGGTAAGTTTCCCCAAAAGTATCGAGGAAGCATCTAAGTCCACGCAGGAGCTTTTTCAAGATAGTTCCTTGGTCATGGTAGAGCAATTTATCAAAGGTCGAGAGTTCACCTGCGGTATCCTGGAGGAGTTGGATGGTACCGCCAAGGCTCTCCCAGTGACCGAGATAGTTCCAGGTGAGGGCTATGAGTTTTTCGACTACGAAGCCAAGTATAAGCCAGGGGCAACTGCGGAAATCACCCCGGCAGTGGTGGACGACCAATATCGCGAGCAAATGCAGGCCCTTTCCCTTAAGGCGCACCAGGCTTTGGGCTGCCGGGATATGAGTCGAACCGACTTTATGATGGACCAGGCCGAGCAGCTTTATTTGCTGGAAACCAATACTTTGCCAGGCTTTACTGAGACTTCCTTACTACCCCAGGCAGCGAAAGAAGCAGGCCGCGGCTTTAAAGAGCTGGTCCTACACTTGGCGCAAAAAGCCTATCAACGTAGATAGTTTCTATGGCTATTCAGGGTTCTGAGCTGAAGCGTAGCCTCGCCCCCAGCACCGCCTTATTGTTGGGTTTAGGTGTGGCCATTGGCTCGGGCATCCTGCGCACGCCCGGTTTGGTGGCGGCAGAGCTAGGTTCGGCCTGGTGGGTGCTCTTACTTTGGGCTCTCGGTGGCGCTTTTATCTTGGCCAGCAGCCTGGTGAGCGCCGAACTATCCACTCGCTTTCCCAAAGCCGGCGGAGAATATGTCTACCTTCGGGAGGCCTATGGGCCCTTCATGGCCTTCTTTTTTGGCTGGGGCTACACGATTTTCATCGTCGGCGGCGGCGCAGCAACTATTGCCGCGGCCACCGGTGAGGCCGCAGCCACCCTTTTGGGACTCCCCGATAGTTTAAGCGGTCCCCTGGGGGCTTTGGCGGTAGTTTTGGTTACTTTGGTCAATCTGGCGGGACTCAAGAGCGGTGCTTTGGCGGTCAACGCGCTGACCTTACTCAAAGTATTTGCGTTGATAGTTTTGGTGGGCGCGGCCTTCGTGGTGGCGGAACACAGTCCAGAGTTCTCTTGGTCGTTGCAGCTTAAAGAAGAGCGCAATCTATTAACCGCGATGATTGCTGCCTTTCCGGCAGTGCTATGGGCCTATGAAGGCACCACCGATGCGGTGAAGATGGCTGAAGAGATCGAAGATGTGCAGCGCTCCTTGCCTCGCGCTTTGATCGCCTCAGCACTTCTGCTTACCGGACTCTATCTCTTGGTCAACCTGGCCTATCTCTGGGTACTCTCCCCCCAAGCTTTGGCAGGCGCCAAAATGCCTGCCTTAGCTATTTTTGAAGGAGTATTTGGGACCTGGGGCGCAACGGCCATGGCTTTGGTGAGTCTGGTGATCTTCTTGGGCGCCCTTAGTAGTACTATTTTGGCCACGGTACGCGTGAGTTTCGCCCTAGCTCGAGATGGATTGAGTTTTCGCTTTATGGCCAAGATGTCTGAGGGCCAGGCGCCCACTGGGGCTTTGCTAGTAGTAGGAAGTATCGCGGTCTTCTTTTGTCTCTTTCGAGACTTTGGCCAAATCCTCAATATCTATTTTCTCGCCAGCGCGGTTCTTTTTGGCTTGAGTTATGGAAGCCTCATCGTCTTTCGTCTCCGAGAAAGAGGTCAAGAAGTGTCTGGAAGATACTTTAAAGCACCTATGGGGATAGTTTTGTCCCTCTTGCTGATACTTACCCAGCTGGCTATGGCGGCCCTCATTGTGGTGGATAGTCCAAAAGACGCTCTAGGAACTATTTTACTTCTGGGAGCTATCGCCAGTTTCTATCTCATTTGGCGCCGCTTCTATCCTCAGGAGAGTAGCCATTGAAAGTATTGGTACTCACTCCCGGGTTTGTAGACACTAAGCGCGGATGGTCGGTACCCGGCTTGGTAGAACTCTTTTCTCAGCTAAAGAGCAAGCATCAGTTGGACATCTATAGTTTGCGTTCGCCCCCTGAAGGGCGGGGGCCACAAAACTATCAAGAACTCTCTTATTATAGTCTTGGCGAGGGTTCAAAAGCTGGGCGAGTCTTCCATCTAGGGCAACAGCTTTCTTCCCGAATAAGGCAGTACGACCTCATATGGGGCCTTTGGATAGATCGGGCGGGGGGACTCTCGGCTTTAACTAGGATCTTGAGTCGCAAACCTCTGCTGCTCTCGGTGATGGCCGGCGAACTTGCCGCCCAGACGGGCTATGGAGGCGCACGAAAGCCTCTGGCACGCCTGCAGCTACGAGGGCTTCTAAGTTTGGCGTCGCGGATTACTGTGGGCAGCGAGACCGGTCTTGAACAGGTTCAAGCACTTTGGTCCTTAGCGCGGACCAAGACCCGGGTCTGTCCATTGGGGCTCGAGCTGTCGCAAATACCACTGGCTGCAGCAAAACATCGACCGGGTGAACAGCTTAAGATAGTTGCGGTGAGTAATCTTCAAGCAGTCAAGCAGCCTGAACTATTGATAGAGATAGTTCAGGACCTGAAAAACCGCGGCGTTTTAGTAAGGCTCGATGTATTTGGCGCTGCCTGGGCTGAGCAAGAAGCGGCTTTCCATCAAGCAATCGAGCTGCGGGGGCTCAGTGAAGAGGTTTGCTATCGAGGTTTCATTGAACCTGCCCAGCTCAAGGCTCGCTATCAACACTATCATTGCTTCCTTCACGCCTCGCTACATGAATCTCAGGGCTTGGGTTTGATCGAGGCGGCGGCGGCGGGCCTGCCGTTGGTGACTACCAAGGTGGGGGTGGCGCCTTTTCTAGGGCGACTAGGATGTGTAGTAGAAAACTATCTCAGCCCTCAAGGGGCGGCTGAAAAGATACTTTCTGTGTTGAATAGGGGGCCCCAGGACTACAAAAAGAAACTGGCGAGACACTTCTCTCCTGACGCCAGTGCGGGGCGCTTTGAGCGCATCCTTAAGGAAGCGGCCTCGTGCGTATCGCCTTGATAGTTCCGGTGCTCTACCGAGGGCCCCAAAAAAGTCGGAAAGCTTTGCAGCACTTTCACCGGGTGAATATTGCACAAGCCGAGGCTTTGGCTGAGCTGGGTGAGGAGGTTTATCTCATCGTTGATGGACCCGCAGCTTATCGAGGGCAGCTCAAGTATGGTGCTAAACTGATAGTTGTCGCTAGCCCTCGGACCGAAAAGATCCCTGCGGCCCATCTATTGGCCCAAGCCTGGCGTCTCAAGACAGAGCTCATACACTTTTTTCATCTGTTGGACGTGCGTAGTTTGGCTTTCGCTTGTACCGGGCCAGCGCGGGTCTTTGCCGAATACAACTCTGGCTATCCCCCCCAAGCTTTTGCCCGAAAACGGGTTATGCACTGGGCTAGTAGGAGGCTATCAGGAGTCTTTTTTACCCATCATCGCATGGCGGACGAGTTTGTCAACGCGGGCGCCCTCTCTACCAAGACACCCGTCTATTCGGTGCCCGAGATTAGTTCAGCATTGTCTTTGGAGAGAAGTTCTGAAAACCGGAACCGGTCAGACACTGTCTTAGTGGTGATGCGGGCGGCTGAGGGCAAAGACCCTTGGACGGCTCTCTCTGCCTTTGAACTATTCAAAAAGGAGCATATCAGCGCAAAGCTTCATTGGTTGGTGATCGAGCAGGGGCCTCTTCACCAAGAGCTTCAGCGCCGGGTAGATAGTTCAGAGCTTTTGCGAGAATCAGTACGCATTGAGGTGGGTTTGGGACCGGAGCAGATGGCTAGAGCCTATGCTGAGGCGCGAGTATTCCTGCATACTTCTCGGCGAGAAGCCTGCAGCTACGCCTTGATGGAGGCGATGCAAGCGGGACTCAACATCGTTTGTAGTCAGATATTGCCCTTTGAGGCGGTGACCGGCGGTGAAACCGCGATACTTTGTCCTGTGGGGGATGAAGAAGCCTTTGCACGAGGCCTTCGAAGGGGATGGGAAGAGAGTGATTTGGGCAATAAGGCTCAAACGCGATTCATCGATCGCCTTAGCTTCACAGCTATAGCTCGACGAAAACTGGCCGCTTACCAAGGCCAGCGCCTTGAACCTTACTACCCTACGTAGCTATGAACTATCGCTTCAGGTTGACGGTTTCACCCATCAACTCGTCGGCGGTGGTAATAGTTCTAGAGTGTGCTTGGTAGGCGCGTTGGTCGGTGATGAGACGAATGAACTCAGTAGAAATATCTACATTGGCCTGTTCGAGAGCCTCACCCACGATTTGTCCGCGGCCGCCAGTGTTGGCATAACCAATGAAGGCTTCACCAGAGAGGTCGGTTTGGCGGAACATAGTACCACCAATACGGTTAAGCTCTTCCATAGCGCGGAAGTCTGCCACAGCGACGCGGCCGACTACCTTGGCGTGACCATTGGAGTAGATCGAGGTCACGATACCTTCTCCGTCTACGGTCATGTCGGTGAAGGCACCCGCGGTATAGCCGTTTTGAATCTTAATATTGTCGCCGGAGGCGATTCCGGAACTATTAGAGCCGGAGCCGTCGCCGCCCTGGTCGATGGCGTTACCAAAGTCCCATTCGATGACTTGGTTTGCAGTCGCACCGACAAAGTTGACACCGCCGGCGCGTTGGGTTGTGTTCTTTAATTTACCGTCGGTGGTGAACTCAATATCGCCGCCAAAGATAGTTGTGGGAGTACCAGAAGCACCACCGGTCAGGCGACCACCGTCTACGGTCACGTTCCAAGTGTATAGATGTTCATTGGTACGTGAGAAATGAACGGTGGCAGGATGGGCCTGACCCAAGGAGTCGAAGACGGTAATACCGGTGCTAAAGAAAGTTGAAGCGTCAGTATTGGCCGGGTCGAAAGTCTGGGGGTAGGGTGCTGGAGTGACATTGGGAATGTCGATCAGCGGGTTGCCTGAAGCCGAGGTCAGAGTCACCGTCATGTCCACCTTGTCGGTGTGACGAGGGCGAATGGTGGGCTCAGCTGCGAGCAAGTCACCTAGTTCTTTGGAGATATTTCCATCGGCATCGGCGTTATAACCCTGGACGCGTAGGCCCTGAGGGTTGACCAGATAGCCTTCCTTGTCAGGAATGAACTGTCCGGCGCGGGTGTAAAGGGTGCCCTCGATGCCGTTATAGTTACCGCGGACCACAAAGAAGCCGCGGCCGGTGATGGCCATGTCGGAATTGGAGGTGGTACCCACTACCGAACCCTGTTCAAAGAGCTTCTGGATAGATGAAATACGGGTACCGGTGCCGATTTGGCCTACGCCGTAGACCGAGCGGGTGAGCATGTCCTCGAATTGTGCACGAGAGCCACGATAACCCACGGTATTGACGTTGGCGATGTTATCACTGGTGATCGCCAAAGAACTCGCAGTGGCGTTGAGTCCGGAGAGACCGGACCACATGGTTGAAGTAAGGCTCATTCTATTTCTCCTGAGATAGATTGATGATTAGTTGTTTTCGGCGATCTTTAGGACATCGCCAGGCACGATGCGCCCGGTATCACCCAGCATGAGCTCTGGATAGCCGTTTTCGTAAGTAACCCCTGTGACGCGGGCAGCGCCGTAGGTGATGCTGGTTACTGGTGCTTCACGGCCGTCGACTGTGCGGGTCGCTTCGAGCTCGTAGGTATAGGTTCCGGCGGGGACGCGCTGCTCATCTCCGTTGGCAGTCACGACGGTGCCATCCCAAGTATGTCGGTTCATACCGGCGGCCCGAGGACCGTGGGGTACGGTGCCCATCCGGACGCCGTTTTGGTCGTAGACAGTGATCGTCAAGTCTTCAGCGGCGGAGTTCAATTGGTAGGTGATGTCTACTGATTGGTCTTCTCCGAGGACGAGAGCGTTGCCCGAATAGGTGACATCCTTGCCGATGAGATCAACAGCTTGACCGGAGATCATGCCGGCTTGACCCTCTGCTATGACACCCAGACCTTGATTCACCTGGGTGAGTTGCTCAAGGCTTGAGAACTGCGCCAGCTGAGTCATGTATTCAGTGCCTTCCATGGGTTCTAGAGGGTTCTGGTTCTGCATTTGCGCGACCAGAAGCTCAAGAAACTGGGTTTGTTGCACTGCTGCGTTTTGGGCCTGAAGGGCGGTATTTGGTGCTGCGGCGTTGGTATTGCCTACCGAGTTGACGTTCATAAGGCGACTCCCTGCGAGGGTTCTTGGTCGACAACGTTGGTGTGGTGCTGTTGATCGACCAAGCTAGGTTCTTCTTCGCTAATCAGTAAGTCGGACACTTCCAGGGGAAGTTCAGCGACAACTGTCTCAATTTCAGGCAAAGCCCTGCGTAACTCCTCGCGAACCTTAGCATCTGCGGCTACCAGAGCCACCTCATGAGCCCCATCAGCCTTGGGTGAAATCAACAATTTCACCTCGGGACCATCATCGAGGGTCAAGGTAAGCGAAAGTCGGCCGCTAGTGAGGTTTTTGCCCTGAATCTTAGTTTGGGCCTGCTGGACCAAAGTCCGTGCGGCACGAGCAACCTCCGCTTGTTGTGCCTGGGCTTGGTTGACAGGGGCCGATTGTCCACTGACGGCAGCCGCGCTCTGTTGAGCGGTGGCTGAAGCATTGGTGGAACTATTAGAAATGCCAAGTTCTGCTCCGGGAGGCGCCTCTGCTTTGCCCGCTAAGGAGCCGTGGAGACCGGCACCGGTGTTTTTGACACTCATGCCAATGCCAGACACCTTCTTGCTACTTTCGGTGAGCTGCTTGAGCTTGAGGTCGGTGGCGCTGCGCAGATTGTCTGCCCGGCGCAGCTTCTCGGTCTCAAAGTCGCTGCGCTCCTGCTCCATAGCCGCCGCGGCCTCAGCCTGAATAGCGTCTACCGTGGGGCGGGAGAGGTCCATGCCTTGGAGGTCTGGACCCTTGGCTGCCGCCGCGGTCTCTGCTTTGGCTGCAGTTTGCTCCGAAGCACCCTGGTTTTGGGTGATATAGTTGGCCAGCTGCTGGACGTTGCGCTGTAGCTCCGTCTGAGGGGCCTCAGTGGCCTGCTGCTGTACGACTGGTGCCTGGGACTGTCGAAGGGATACCTGGGACTCCAGGCCCAGCTCAGCGGCTTGTGTCGCCACAGGGGTGGCTACCTGAGCGGCGACTTCAGGCTTGAGGTCCTGCGAGGACGTCTCGAGGTTGAGCTGCTCCGTGGTGGACTGGAGCGGATTCTCGAGTTTGGCAGTGGCGGCTTCTAGCTCGGGAGCTAGGTTCTGCTCCACTTCCTCGCTGATAGTTTCTACTTCACCTAGACCCTTGAGCGCGGCGAGTAGATCCGGCTGCTTAGTGTCTTGGACAGTGGAGGTTTCTTCGTTGGTGGTGTTTTGCTCTTTGGCCTCGACCTTTTGTTCAGGCTTTTCTTGGACCTCACCTTGTTGATTTTCTAAAGGCTTTTGGTCAGTCCCGTTGTCTTTGGATTCGACTGATTCGAGCTTGGTATCCGAGGCAAGACTGTCACCCGCTTTGGGAATAAAGACTTGCTGATTCTGGATAGTTTGCAGGAGGGCTGCAAAGTCTTGACCGGTGGTCTCTTCCAGCTTCTTGTGAGGCGCTCGAAGTGACTTAAAATTCTCGACCTTATTTGGGCCGTTGGTTAGTTGGCTTGTTGGTAGATTTGGCGCGTTCACTCTTCATATATATTCGGCTAAGTAACGCGGCCTTTGAGGCAGGAAGTTGCGAAGTTATTGCAGCTGCTTTTCTTTCTTTCATAGTATGCAAGATAGATGCGGCTAGACGAGGATCTAGGCCGTCTAAGTATACTGCAGCTGCCGGCGGCTCCATTTTGGAAGTCACTGTCATCAGATGCTCGATCTTCTCCTTTTGCTTGAGTTCCTTGGCCGAAAGAATACCCTTTTCAGCTCGCCTTTTTTCTTCGACAGCTTTGTTGAGCAGATCTATCTTCCGATTAAGTTCCCTTTCGGCCCTGAGAAGATCCTTACGCGCCTGTTCAAGCTCAGCTTCGCGGGCGTCTAGCTCTTTCTTTTTCTTGAGCAGCGCTTCATGCAGCGGCAAAGGCGCATTTGGGTCTGGTCCCTCCTCAGGAAAAACCACTTTTTCTTTCTTGGCCTTCTTTTCCTCAGGTTTCTGCTTTTCGTCTTTACCTTGAGCGAAACTCACCGAGGCGAGGCCCAAGGTGGCAAGACATATTACAAGGCGAAGGAGTTTCTGACTAAATGCCTGCATGGATAGGTCCTAACAAGGTTTCGATGCCTCCTAAGGTGGCGGCAAGGGTTCGGCGTTCGGCTTGAGCCTGTTTAAAAAAATCTGCGATGCGGGGAAATAGTTGAACAACGTGGTCGATGGCCGGGTCGGTGCCGGGTTTATAGGCGCCCACCTGGATAAGATCACGCACCTCCTCGTAGCCCGCAAAGACCTCTCGAACGCGAGTGGCTAAGCTTCTGTGCTCTGGCGAGATGAGCTCGTTGGCCAACCTGGAGAGACTTCCGGCCACATCGACGGCTGGATAACGTCCGGACTCGGCGATACGACGAGACAAGACAATGTGTCCATCCAAGATAGACCGGGCGGCATCAGCGATTGGTTCGGTCATATCGTCGCCGTCTACCAAGACGGTATAGTAGGCGGTGAGGCTTCCCGAACTAGAGGAGTTTCCGGCTCGCTCCAATAGTTTGGGCATCACTGAGAAGACCGAAGGTGGATAACCGCGGGTAGTGGGGGGTTCGCCAGCGGCCAGACCGATTTCGCGAATGGCGTGGGCCAAGCGGGTGAGAGAGTCCATCACCAGCAAAGTATCTTTGCCCTGGTCTCGGAAGTACTCAGCGATAGTTGTCGCCAAGAATGCTGCCCGGACCCGCAAAATAGGTGCGGCGTCTCCGGTGGCAACAATCAAGACAGACTTAGCAAGGCCTTCTGGACCCAGTTCGTTTTCGATGAAGGAGCGGACCTCGCGACCACGCTCACCCACCAAGGCGATGACGTTGATTTCTGACTCGCAGAAGCGAGCTAACATACCCATCAAAGTCGATTTACCCACACCAGCACCCGCGAAAATGCCGGTACGCTGCCCGCGACCCATAGTGGTCATGGCGTCCAGAACCGAGATTCCCGTGATGAGCGGGGCCTGGATAGGATTTCGAGACAAGGGGGTAGGGGGCGGACGGTAGAGGGGAACTAAGTTCCGGCCTTCGATGGCGGGACCTTCATCGATAGGATGTCCCAGGGCGTCTACTATTCGCCCCAGAAAAGCCTCGGAGACCCGCTGTTGATCGGTACGACCTTCAGGAATGACCGGGTCACCAGGGCCTACGCCTCGAGGTTCGCCAAAGGGAGCCAAGATAGTTTCCCGCTCCCGAAAGCCGATGACTTCCGCCAATAGATCGGAACCTCGCTCGTGACTGGCAATGCGAAAGATGGCTCCGGTTTGAGCTCTGGGCAGCACTGCTTCTAGGGTGCTACCGGTGACTCGGGTCAGACGACCGCCGACCTCCAGGTCATCGCTTTGCAATGCGCGTCGACAGGAATTGAGGTCTAACTGCATCTAAGCCTCCCCTTGTACAGTTTCAAGTCCCAGCTCTTGCATCAAAGAATGCTCCAGCTTTTGTAGACGGGTCTGGACTCGGGCGTCCAAAGCCATAGAACCGCGGTAGAGCATCAGATCGCCTTGGCCTAAGCGCTCGTCTTCTTCTACCTCGATGGTAGACACCCCTAAGCTCGACGAAAGATCGGTCAGGC
>SPJK01011553.1_pt1 | contig 15397 bp, 10 predicted proteins | sample 3741771 | NCBI WGS metagenome assembly SPJK01 (sample SAMN10925997, study PRJNA522277) | cold seep metagenome | isolation source: Elba SIP-enriched marine methane seep metagenome, extraction at timepoint T2 | place: Italy: coast of Elba, Mediterranean Sea | reverse complement strand
TTTTAAGCTGGAAAGTGTATTATCTTGTGTCTGCTGATTTGCTTTGAGCCTTCTCAGACAGTTTTCTACCACAATAATGGCATCATCAACTAATGAACCCAAGGCAATTGCCAATCCACCCAGTGTCATGGTATTAATACTGCTGCCCATGGCTTTCATCATCAGAATCGCAGTCAACATGGAAATGGGAATAGCAAGCAGGGTAATTAATGTTGCCTGACCGCTCATAAGGAACATGATCAGTATCAATACAACCAGAATTGCACCATGCCAGAGTGCTGTCAGCAAATTGTCGACAGCAACCTCAATAAAATCCGATTGTCTGAAAACATTGGCTTCAAGTGTCATACCCGCTGGAAGATTATTCTGAATTTGTTTGATTGTTTGATCCAGTGTTTGAGTCAGAGCCAGTGTATTGACATCAGGTTGTTTCAGGATGCCTAAAATGACGGCTGATTCGCCATTATGAGAGCCTGTACCCCGTTTAATCGCGGGGCCAATTCTAACCTCAGCAACATCACGAACTAATATGGGCTGTTGGTTTCGCTGGCTGATGACAGCGAGCCCAATATCATTTATCTGTTCAATTTTGCCTATGCCCTGAATCAAAAACTCTTGTCCGTCTGTTTGTATAAACCCAGCTGAACTATTGGCATAGCTGTTTTCTACGGCCTCAATGACTTGATCAACGCTGATTCCATACCTGGCTAATTTGCCTGGAAAAAGATTGACTTGATATTGTTTGCTGTCGCCTCCAATAGTAATGACATCTGCAACACCGGTAACAGCTAGCAAACGTCGTCTTACCTGCCAGTCAGTGGTTGTTTTCAGTGTCATTGTGTCATGTTGATCTGATTTCAGAGCAATAAACATGATCTCACCCATGACCGAAGCAATAGGTGCCATTATGGGTGCATTAACATTGGCGGGTAATTCAGCGCGAACCAGCTGCAATTTTTCGGCGACTAATTGCCGTGCTCGATAGATATTGGTATCCCATTCAAATTCAACAATAACAATGGAAAGACCAATGCCTGAATTGGAACGGATACGTCTAACGGCCGTTGCACCATTTAACGCTGTTTCAATGGGAAAAGTAATGAGCCTTTCTACATCTGTGGGTGCCATACCATGGGCTTCAGTCACAACGGTTACGGATGGCGCAGTCAGATCAGGTAAAACATCAACCGGCATACGCTGGGTTTCATAACCGCCCCAAATCAATAATCCACACGAAGCAAAAACAACCAGTAATCGATTGTTAAGAGACCAGTTTATTAATTGTTGTAACATGACTTCTGATCCTTAATGAGCGTGTCCGTGAGCGCCATCTGCCATTGCCGTGGTTGAGGCCAGATGAATCAGGTATGCGCCTTGTGTGACAACCCGGTCTCCTTTATCCAGCCCATTTCTGATTTGAACATATCCCTGGTCTGTATAGCCTGTTTCAACAATGCGTCTTTGAAATTCCTCACCTGAACTGTGGACAAAGGCAATTGTTTGTCCATTTTCATAAATCAGAGCGGATTCTGGTATCGCCAGGCTTTGATTGGTTTCACCATTATAAATACGAACCTCCAGCCATTGCCCCGGTATCAGTTTATATGGGCTGTTGTTAAATTCAAAAATAACCGAGACAGTTCGACTGACGGGATTAATGAATGTGCCATTAGAAATTAGACTGGCATTTTGATTGACTGTTAAATCAAAACGTTTGTTATTTGCCGGGTTAACAAAACTGAATCTATCTGGCTCTGATAAATGATGAATATCGTTTTCAGCGATTTGAGCATCCAGCCAGACTACATCAGAATTAATAATCTGGTAGATGCTTTCACCTTCGGATAAATAACTGCCCGCTGCCGCATTGCTTGAAACCAGTGTGCCGCTAATCGGTGCATAGATTTGTATGCCTGAATTGGGTTTTGAAGCCTGTTTTTGTATTTGTTCCAGCCGTTTTTGATTTTGATTTAATTCGGCCTGTGCCAGCCTGACTTTGTTTTCAGCAATCAGCAAACGTTTTTGGGCGATAGCTTTATCTCTGTAGAGCTGTTGCAGTCGATTTTTTTCTGCCAGAGCTAATTGATAATTGGTTTTGGCTTTAATTAAACTGGACTTCAGTTCAGCCAAATCACTTTGCCCGCTTAATCGGGCGGATAACGTTGCCAAAATGTCACCTTTTTCAACCTTTGAGCCAATTTTAGGCAGTTTTTCTGCATCAGTCAGCAAATGGCCTGCTATAGGCGCATTGACCCAGGCTTGTTTGTTATTGGCAGATTTTATAGTTGCATAGGCCAGTATAGAATTCTGAATAGCACGAAACGTTGTGATTTCGGTTTCAAAATTAATTTGCCATTGCTGTTCTTTTAGAAAACTGATGGTTTCTGTCTCATCATGCTCTGATTCATGGGGGGCAGCAAAAGCACTCTGTTTATCGTTATACACTGTAATCTCGCCCAGGTTATGAAATTCCTGATGTTGATCTGACACAATCGAAACAGTCATGCGTCTTTTTCCTGCATGTTTGGGTTGTATATCAACAAAAAAAATACCCGGGCGCTGTGCTGTATCAATAGAAAATTCTTCCTTAGGCGATGACTGGCTTGATAATGTGATTGTGACTTTACCCTGATTGATGGGTTTGAAATTTTGCATATCCGAAAAATGTGCCAGAAATTCGGAAACTTCACCTGTGATTAAAATCGGAAATTCGGCAAATAGTTCAGTCGTTGCTGAATAATCGGTATAAACATGTGTTTGTAATTCAGGTGCTTCATCGACAGGAATTGAAGTGTTTTCTGAGCAGGAATAAAGCCCTTGGCTGATCAGTAGTATGATAAAGAAATGTGGGAAATTTAGATTAATGAAAAGGTTTTGTTTTTGTACAAATAGGGGTAACACAAGCAGTCGTGTCACGAGCCGCCATTTCGATTATGGCAAATCCAGTCGGGTATTCATATCAAGGTCAAATCGCCCGTACGGATTGATATGTTCCCAAATCAGTGGAGTTAACGCGGCGTAGTCTCGTATTGTCATCATGCCTTGCCAGTGTGGCTGCGATAACACCTGTTGGATCATCAACGTGTTGATGTAAATCATGCAGTTTTGAATGAGATGCAAAGCAAGCATGCTAATCTCGTGATCTTCCCGGCGATTGCTCGACATTTCACCACGACGAGCAAAGAACACAAAATCAGTTGCGCCATTCCATTGCTCAACCACATTCAGTCCTTCGTGAATTTCCCGGCGCAACGATTCATCGTGCAGATAGCGGCATAGAAAAATAGTCTTAATCGCCTTGCCTAATTCTGCGAATGCCTTGTAAGTGGGATGCTGGACGTTCTTTCGAGTAAATCGCCGTAAGATAGCTTCTGTTTCCGCTGTTCGAAGACGAAGAGCGGTCGTGTATTTAACCATTTGATCATATTGCTGCTGCACGCAATCCCAATCAATCGGTTTTGTTAAAATCTGTTGTAAATTAGGATAAGCATCAGCCATGCCAACATCCGGCCGATTTAACTTCTGCGAGTGAATAGCTTTTAGTCTGGGTAGTAACTGAAACCCTAATAAGCGACAAAAGGCAAACGCAACTGTGCTTTGGCCGTGAGAATCGACATATTGGCGGTCAACTTCCATCTCGGTGCAATGATGGATAACGCCTTCTATCATTGACGCCACTTCCGAAGAGGATGGCGATTTAAGTTGCGAATGGATACACAGTGAATTGCGTTCGACATGCCAGTAAATCATGATGCCGCGGCCACCATAACGAACATGCCATTGTGTGGTTAGATTCTGATCCCATGCGCCGAAATGCTTGGAGTCGGATGCACAAGCCGTAGTACCGTCACCCCATATTGCCGGATTACGAGCGTGTAACGTACCATCGGCGACAATAGCGATCGCGCGGCGCATAGCGTCAACGCCAATATAACGGCGACGAACATAAGCCAAGTCTCTTGCCGTTGTGCCGGAATCAAGCCCGGCCATGCGCTGTAAGCCCGCATTGGTGCCAAGACCGTGCAGGCAAAGTAATAATCGTGGCTGCAACACTGACCGATCCATCGTTTCATAGAAAGTCGGACTTTTCAATACGTCTGTAAAACTTAGCCGCAGATCGGTTTCCTTTACGACATCGAGCAAACTGGTCATCGGCCACAGCGCATTAAGTTCGGCTTTGAGCGTTGCCAAATTGGGTGGTTCGGGCTGGGCGTCCAACGGTGTTAAGATGATCCAGCCGTTATTTTTGTCGCTTAGTCGAACGTAAGGATTCTTTTTTAGGCTAGTGTCGAAAGCGTTTAATGCTTCGCGCATTTCGGCCTGTAAATTGGTGATGAACTGCTCCGCATCGAGCGGCAGATTTAACGCTTGATAGTGATCCTCACGGTTCTCATTAAAATCGGTAGGCAGGTCTTCATCGGGATTGCGGTAACGGTTTGCACCGACCACCCAAATTTCCTTGCAGCGCAGCCGTTCCCGTAACGCTTCAAGCACAGCAATTTCATAAGTGATGCGATTTACGCGATCCCGGTCGGCGGCGTCCTTTTCCATCACAGCCTCACGTCATGATCCGCGCACTACGCCATCAAGCGGTACATTTTCATCGGCCGGAAAGGTATGTACTTTGGTGTCTGCAAAACGTTTTACCAATTCAAGCGCGTCCATCACTGGACGGTGAAGGTCATTGTTGCTCCGAAATTCCAGGGCGCCAAGCAAAGTAGGCACCATGCGGCGATAGTGGCCCTTATATGAATTACGAATCACGGTGCGTAGCGTAATCCGGTAGGTCGGGCCAGTGGCTTTCCATTCTTTAACCAAATCACGTAGGGTTTGTTCGCCGACTACAGGAAATACCACATCGCGCACTACCCCATCTGGTTGGGCAAGCGTGGCATCTGCCAGTTCGAACAATAGGTTTTGTTTGCCGGAAACGCGCTTAAGGTCTTCCAACAATTCCCGCTCGACTTTACGCTCTGCCCGTGCGCCGATCTTATGAATGGTTTCAATCAGCAAGTCCACAAGATCATCAGTCAAACTGCGGGCACGCAAGTAAACGAATGCTGCCAGCCAAGTAATACGTACAGCATCGGTATGTCTACGTAAATCGCGGGGCACTTCGACAGAAACGCGTTTACGGCAACGTTCCAAATCGAGCGGTGAAACCTTATCGAACAAATCGGCCGGCAAACCGATTTTCCGGATGATTTCTAATTTAGCTAATTCGTCTTGCATGCTGGCAAGGTTTGGGCGACCAGGATTGCCTAGCAGCTTCAATAAGAGCGCTGACGCACTGCTAGTAACACCTTCTTGGTCGTTATTCTCGACGTCGCCCTTCTCCGGTCGCAACAAGGCGTCTAAATTTTCGCGCTGTTTGGGCGAAAGACGCTCATAGACAGTATTATGGAAACGGTCTTCGTGAGCACGTAATGCGCTACGTGCAATGCGGTCCATTCGATCAGGCGTAGGCGGTTCGATGGAAAGCTCGCGGCAGTGTGCTTCCAATCGAGCAATCATGGATTCGATATCGCCAGCCACTTCGCCAGCAACATGATCGCGTAGCCAGGTTGTCAGTATTTCCGCATCGGCAATCGTGGCCTCACGAAAACCGAAACGGACTCGTATTTCAGCGCGTAGCCGTTCAGCAGTACGACCAGTCAGGATAACCTCGCCATCTATTGGAATAGGTACTTCCAACTGCTGGCTTAATAAAGCTATACCTTGCGTTTCGATTTCGGATTCATCGCGCGGGAACCTACCGCGTTCGCGGAAGAAAGTTAGCAGAATAGCAAAGCCTAACCGGTTTGCTCGGTTCTTGGACATGACCAGAGAACGTTCGGCGGGTGTTAATATCCACTGATCTTTCTCGCTGCTATTGTCCATTACGCCGGTATGGAGTCAGATTTGAATCAGGCCAGCCGATGCGAGCCAAGGTGTCAATCAGCGTGGTTCGCTTGACCTCAAAATTACGACAGACGGCGGCTTTCGACATGCCGTTGTTTAAGGCTTCAAGAATCGCATCGAGTTTTTCCTCCGCAATTGCCGGTGGGCGCCCCCCGACCGCGTTTTTTGGCCGCTTCAAGACCGGCCACTACTCGTTCTTGAATCAAAGCCCGTTCGTACTGAGCCAAGGCACCAAACACATGAAACAATAATTCACCGGAAGGCGTTGTGGTGTCCATCCCTTCAGTCAGTGAACGGAAAGCGACTTGTTTCTCTTTGAGCGTATTGATGATGGAAAGCAGATGAGATAACGACCGACCCAACCGATCCAATGTCCACACGACCAGCACATCGCCCGGTCGGACAAAGTCCAGCGCTTTGGTCAATCCGGCACGGTCATCTTTGGCACCTGACGCTCGGTCTTCAAAAAGATGTCGGACATCGACACCAGCAGCCAGCAAAGCATCGCGTTGCAAATCGGTGCTTTGCCGATCGGATTCAGAAGACACCCGCATATAACCCACTAACAGGGTTTTTCGTTTATTTTTTGGGGGGAGTTGTGTAGGATTTTAAGCTCGGCATGAGAGCTGTCGGAAAACAGATGTTTCACTACAGATCGATCTAGGCTTGTGGCAATCTTCGCCAGATGATCCCCTTTGTGCCGTTCATGATCGAATCTCAATTTTCCTAAATGGCTGCTTACGAGAATATCGGAGAACTGGTAGTTGCAGCCAAATAGCTGACATTCGGATTTACTTCGATTTGTTATCGGTGATGAACTTATTCCCGATCATCACTTCTCTCTAAGCTAGACGTAACTATTGCTTGATCTCCTTCATCACTTACAGCTTTATGTTGAAATAGGCTAGACATTTGATCATCAAAAAATAACAAGCCGCTGTCGCCAGCATCGATAGGCCCATGCTCAGATAAAAATTCATCCCTTTTTTAAGTAACAAGGGCAAGCTAATGAAAAACAGCAATGACGGAATGACAAGCCAGAATACGCTGCTGGCTAACGCAGCAACTTTCTCAACGTCTCTCGTATCGATGTAAAGCCACGTCATCGCTAGAATCGAAACCAACGGCAAAGAGGCTAACAAGGCACCGAAGAAAGCGCTGCGTTTCGACAGTTCCGATATGGCGACTATGATCAGGCTGGTGATGATCACCTTGCTTATCGCGTACATGAATGGCAAATCGTTCAATTATCTACGTGAGCTTCGGGTGATCATCAATTTTTGTAAGACTGTCACAAACCACATGTTAGCGTGACATTTCTTTTTCATGTTGTCGCATTTCGCGCTGCATTTCTTCAAAATGTTTTCTGTCTTCCCGCTCCATTTCTTCGAAATGTTTGCGTTGCTCGCGTTCATATTCTCGACGGTCTTTAGTTGCTTCGCGCTGACGCTCTTGTTCACGCTTCCATGACTCCTTGGATCGTTCTTTGGAATATTGCCAACCTTTTCCGGATTCATCTTTGTCGGGATCGGCAAATGCAGTGGAATACATTGGCGGTGACAACAACAATGTAAAAAGTAAGATCAATGAGCGCATAGGTCTCTCCAAAAAAATAAAATGATAACGGTTTTAAACCCTACGAAACAGAATGAACGTGTAACAAAAATTTCTGCCCCTTTATTGCTCCGGTTCATAGTCGTCGCGACAAACGGGCGAGTTACAAATCACGGTTCGTCTTGTTGATTCGTGATTTTGCGCATGGAACCGAAGCGATAATACAAAGCCGGTATGACCAACATGTTCAAAGCGGTGGAGGTTAGTAGGCCAAACAAAATCACGAGCGCCATCGGCGCTTGAATTTCACTGCCGGGTTCGCCCCCGCTTAGGGCCAATGGGATCAGCGCCAGACCGGTGCCCAAGGCGGTCATTAAAATAGGCGACAAGCGTTCCAGTGCGCCTTGTTTAACAGCTTGGGATAAGTCGTCTATACCTGCGTCCACTACCAGATGGTGGATGTGACTGATCATCATAACGCCGTTACGGGTGGCAATGCCGAATAAGGTAATGAAGCCGATAATGGAGGCGACGGACAGAATGCCGTCGGTGCAATACACGCCGATCACGCCGCCAATCAGTGCCAACGGCAGGTTTAACATCACCAGCAAGGCGTCGCCCGCCGAACGGAACGCGACGAACAACAATAAGAATATACCGACGATCACGATGAATCCGACGATGAACAAGGTCTTGGACGCTTGTTCGGCGCTTTCAAATTGACCGCCGTATTCCACATAATAGCCCTTGGGAAAACGGATTTGTTCCTCGATACCGCTCTGAATATCTTGCACCACGCCGGCCAGATCGCGTTCGGCGACATTCGCCATGACGACGATCTTGCGTTGCGCGTTCTCCCGACTGATGGTGTTAGGCCCACGCGTTTTACGGATATCGGCCAAGGCGTGCAAAGGGAGTTGCGCGCCGGATGGGGTCATGATCAATGTCGAGCGTATCGTTTGCAGATTATCCAAGGCTTCCGTGCCATAACGGACGACTAAATCAAAACTGCCAACGTCTTCGATGACCCGTGATACGACTCGCCCCGCAAAGGCCGTTTCGATGGATTCGGCCACCGTGCCGATGCTCAGGCCATAGCGGGCCAGCGCCTGCCGATTGAATTTGACGTTCAAAAAAGGCACATCGGCGGGATTGTCAATCGCCACATCCACGGCGCCTGGGACTTGTTCGGTCAGTTTTTTGACCTGTTCGGCCAAGCGCCGCAGCTCGGCCAGATCCTGTCCGAACAGCTTGATAGCGATATTCGCCCGCGTGCCGGACAGCATATGATCGATGCGATGGGAAATGGGCTGTCCGATCACGATCGCGGTACCCGGTACGGCGGTCAACGCCTTTCTCAGGTCGGACAGGAATTCGGCTTTGCTGCGTTGTTGCATCTTCAGGCTGACATCGATTTCCGAGGCAAACACTTCCTGTGCGTGCGGGTCGAGTTCGGCGCGTCCCGTTCGCCTGGAGGTGGCGACGACTTCGGGTTGCTCCAAAATGATTTCTTCGACCCGCTGCGCCAGTTGATCGGATTGCTGCAACGAGGTGCCGGGCAGCGTGACGGCGCTGATCGTCAGACTGCCTTCATTGAATTCCGGCAAGAACGCCCGCCCCGACAACAGCAAGCCGACCAACGCGATCAGCAGCATCGTAGCGGATAACAGGCTGATGCCACGCCAGCGTTTTAACGATCCTTCCAGCAGCGGGGTGTAGCGTTGCTTCAACCAAATGATCAGGCGGCCTTCCTTGTCCTCGCGCACGGCGCCGGAGGTCGGCAACAGGAAATAGCTCAATATCGGCGTAACGGTCACGGCGACCAGCAGTGAGGTGGCGATGGCGACGATATAAGCCATGCCCAAGGGTTGTAATAGCAGGCCTTCCACGCCGCTCAAGAAAAACAGCGGCACGAACACCAGCATGATGATCACCGTGGCAAAGACGATCGACTCCAGTATTTCGTGGCTGGCGTTGAAAACCAGCCGGCTTGTTGCCATGCGTTCGGTTTCCGGCAAACGGCTATTTTCGCGCATGCGCCGCACGGTATTTTCGACCACGATGATCGCATCGTCGACCAGCGCCCCCAGGGCTATCGCCAAACCGCCCAACGTCATCGTATTGACGGTGGCCCCCATCGCTTTTATCGCTAAAATGGCCGTGATCATCGAGATGGGAATGGCGATCAAGGTGATCAGCGTCGCCCGTCCACTCATCAAAAACACGTAGAGGATGATCACGACCAGAATTGCGCCGTCGCGTAGCGCGTCCAACAGATTGTGCACCGACACGGCAATAAAATCGGCCTGCCTGAAGATATTGGCATCCAAGACCATGCCTTCCGGCAAGGTTTTTTGAATGTCGGCCAGCACGGCGTCCAGTCGCTCGGTTAAGGCCAGGGTATTGACGCCGGGTTGTTTTTGCACACCCAGAATCACGGCTGGACGGCCGTTATGGGAACCGGTGCCGCGTTTAAGCGCCGGCCCGATTTTGATCTCGGCGACATCGCGCACCAGCACGGGTAGGCCCTGACGCTGTGCGACCACCGCTTCGCCGATATCATCCAGGTGTTGAACCCTGCCGATGCCTTGAATCAGATATTCCTGTCCGGACGCGGTATAAAACCCCGCAGAGGCATTGCTGTTAGTTTCGCGCACGGCGGCGATCACCTCGTTCAAGGTCAGACCAAAGGCGGCCAAGCGTTCCGGTTTCACTTCCACTTGATATTGTTTGGTGTCGCCACCGATCGGAATGACTTCGGCGACGCCGGAGATCGCCAGCAACCGGCGTCTCACCACCCAATCCGCCGTGGTTTTAAGACTCAAGCTATCATGTTGTTCTGATTCCAGCGCGATGAACAAAATCTCCCCCATTACCGAAGCGATCGGCGCCATCACCGGTGCGACGATATCGGGCGGCAGATGACTGCGTGCGAGTTGCAGTTTCTCGGCCACGATCTGCCGCGCTTGATAGATATCGGTGCCCCAATCAAACTCGACAATGACCACGGCAAGGCCGATGCCGGTGTTCGAACGCACCCTGCGGACACCGGCGGCGCCGTTCAAAGCGGTTTCGATCGGAAAGGTAATCAGACGCTCGACTTCGGTGGGCGCCATGCCATGGGCTTCACTGATCACCGTGACGGTAGGCGCGGTCAAATCCGGCAACACGTCGATCGGCATGCGCTGGGTTTCGTAAGCGCCCCAAAACAATAATAAGGTTGCGCCCACCAACACGAACAGACGATTTTTCAGTGACCAGTCAATTAATTGTGCAATCATGTCGTTTCTCAACTAATGCGCGTGACCGTGAGCGGCTGGCTGGGTCGATCTGGATGCCAAATGCACCAGATACGCCCCTTTCGTCACCACACGTTCGCCGTCGTTCAAACCGCTCAGCACCTCGGCATAGCCCTGATCGCGTATACCGAGGCGCAGCACCCGCCGTTGAAAAGATTCGCCACTGGCATGCACAAACACGACATCTTGTCCGTTATCATCGATCAACGCTGTTTCCGGCACGGCCAGCGCCAATCGGCTATCGCCATGATAGAGGCGGGCCTGAGCGAGCAATCCCGCCGCAAGCTTTAGGTCGGCATTATCGAATTCGAATACCAGCGGCAGGGTGCGCGTAACCGAGTCAACCCGTTGTCCGTAAGCGACTAGCTGGCCGTTTTCCCCCAGCCTGATCGCAAAAGACTTTTCCATGCCGGCCACTTTGAAACCGACCCGCTCGGGCGGCCCTAAGCGCCCGGAATCGGCTTCGGCCACACGCGTTTCCAGCCACAATGTCTGCGGGTTGATCAATTGGAACAAGGTAACGCCTTCTTCGACATAGCTGCCGGATGCGATATTGACCGCCGTCAAGATTCCACTGATCGGGGCGTAAAGCTTGACGCCCGAAGCATCGCCGGTCGATTGTTGGCGGGTCTGCCGCAAGCGTTTTTGCGCCGCCTGTAGTTCGGCCTGAGCGACTTTGGCGTTGCTTTCCGCTTCCAGTAAGCGGCGTTTTGCAACCGCTTGTTCGTTGAATAATTTCCGTAACCGCTGCCGCTCACTGTCGGCCAATTGGTAACGAGCGCGCGCTGTTTGGACACTCATTTCCAGTTCCGCCAAATCAGTTGAACCGCTTAGCCGGGCGGCTAACGTCGCCAGAACCTGACCTTTTTTAACGCGACTACCAACCTTCGACATACCAGAAGCCTCAGTTAACACATGACCACTCAGCGGCGCGGATACCCAAGCCTCATGGCCTGCCGCCGGCTTGATCGACGCCAAGGCCCGCACCGACGGCTGCATCGGCTGCCGAGTGACAACTTCTGTGGCAAATTCGACTTTCCATTGCTGCTCTTTCAGAAAGGAAATTTCACTGCCGTCTTCGCTCTCTTCGCCGGCATTGGCGAGCGCCGTTTTGAGATCCGGATAAACCGTGATGTTTCCTAATACGTGGCGGGCGTTCAAGTTTTCGGATTGTAATTCGATGATCAGCTGCCGATTTCCGGCATAGCGGGGCTGGGCTTTGGGAATAAAAATACCGGCCACCGCCGCTTGATCGACCGAAAAGCGTTCTTCCGGCTGTTCAGCGCCGCTCAGAATGACGGTTACGATGCCTTGTTCTATTGGACGAAAGGTGTTCATGTCGGAAAAATGCGCGGCAAAGGACGAGGTTTGTCCCACGATCAACGCGGAAAATTCGACGAACAATTCCGTCGCGTCGGTGTAATCGGTAAACACATAAGACTGCGGTTGTTGCGCTTGCTCGCTTTGTTCTGGCGAAGGCTGTGTGCAGGCCGTCAATCCAGTGAGAAGCACGAGCAGTGTGATAGTGAAAAAAAGTTTCATGGTGTCATTCCAGCGGTTAAACGGTCGAGTTCGATTCGGGCCAGGCGTGCCTTATAAGCCAAGTCAAGCCGTTCCAATTGAAATGCTTGGCGTTCACGGTAAGCGTCCAATAACGCCAAGATGCCGATTTCGCCGCCTCGATACGATGACACGGCGATGGTCGTCAGCCCATCCGAACGCGCCTGCCCTTGATGTTCTAAATTCGCGGCGGCTTGCAACAGCCCATTTAACGCCAGCCAGAGTCCTTTGATCTCGCCTAGGGTTTGCTGATACGCCCATTGATATTCGCTGTCTGCTTGCTGCGTTTGCGCCTGTAATCTCAAGCGTTCGGCATTATTCTGGCTCCATAACGGCAGCGGCACCTCTATGTTCACCAATACGCCGGTGTCGGAGTAAGTCGGCGCATCGAAAGTTTTGGCGCCGACGCCGACTGTGAATTGGGGTATTTGCCATCGTTCCGCCGCTTGCGCATTCATATTCAAGGCCGATTGTTGCTTTGCGAGACGTCGCAATGCGGCGGTTTGCTGGAGTTGATTTAGATAGTTTTCCAGAGCTAAGGGCGCTTCGGGCAGCAGTTCGCCGGAGATTGTGCGCGTTGCGGATAAATTCGCCCCGTCCGGCCATAATCCGAACAGTTTTTCCCAGCTTTGTTGTAACGCAGCCGTTTCGGTCTGTTGCCGAGTCATCGCGGTAGCGCATTCCCGTTGCATCCGTTTGAGGTCATAACCGGATACGTCACCAGCCCGCTCCCGTTTTTGCAGGATGGCTTGCAACTCGTTCAGATGCCGCGACCAGGCATTGACGACATCGACTCGACGCTGAAGATGTAAAACCTCGAAGAAACGTTGACGCGTTTGCGCCTGGAATGCAGCCAGCCGGGACTCGATGCCGGCTTCCGCCGCTTGTAAGTTCTGTTGCGCGGCGGATTGGCGCAGGCCACGCCGCCCACTGAGATCGATTTGTTGCGACAGCATATAGGCATTTTCAAAGGCATTTTGGTCTCGCTTCCCGGGTAAATCCATCGCATAGGAAAAGGTGGGATTTTCCCAATGGGAGGCCGCCATGATATCGCTTTGGGCTTCATCGAGACGTCCATTAACCCAGTCTTGCACGCTGACTTGTTGCATCACCTGTTCGAGCAGCTCGCTTTCAGTCAAGGGCGACTTGGCGTGTGACGGCAACGCGAGGAGCAGTGTGGCGCTCAGCAGCCATAGCGCCGAACAAAGCCGATTGTTGATCGGTTTTAAGAATAATAGCGGTTTCGTTGAAATCATTTTCATTAGGGAATAGGGGTTAAAGCAGATGATGCAGTGGCATCGTCAGACTGACGACGCCGGATAATAGCAAGCCGAACAGCAATGCACTCAACCAGACCGTCGTGCGGGGCAAGGGGTTGGGTTGTTCCAGCAATTGCCGAATACGGAGCTCGATGTGACTGTCGTTAAAGGCGCTAATCGCTGGATTGGCTTCCGGCATGCTGAGATTGAGTTGCCGGACGATTTTAATCAGGGTTTCGGCGACTAACAGAGGGTCGTTTACACACTGCACTGCTTCAGTATCACAGATTTGTTCCTGCGCCAATTCCAGATCCCGGAGCAGCTGTCTACGCGTGGCGGAAAAATGCAATAGACTGGCGATGCTTAAACACAAACGCCATAACATATCGCGCCGTCGGCAATGAGATTGTTCATGCGCGAGCACCACGGCCAATTGCGGGCTGGATAGTTGCTCAATCAAGTGCGAAGAAATAAACACACGGGGCGCAAACAATCCGGCTGCGAAGACGAAAGCCTGTTCACTGTCGATCCGGTAAACTCGATGCCGCGCATCGTATTCATTGATCAAATTGAGCGCGGCCTGAAATCGCCGAATCCGCAACCAAAAACGGAGCGTGGCAACCAAGCCGTAACCCACGACACAGGCCATTAAAACGGCGCCAATCGTCCAAAACTCATCGGACAGGTGTACGAGCGGATCAAACCAGCATAAATGAGCCATGCCGTTCGCATGCGTGGTGCAATGTTCTGTCGCCTCGTCGTGACTCGCCATCCAGGAGGGCAACAAACCGAATAATGTGATCAAAATGCCCAGCAAAAGGGGACCACACAGTGTTACAGCCAACATCTTTGCACGGAAATGACAGGGCAGCGACAATAAATGCCGGCGGAAACCGGGATAGCCGATTGCTGACAGCAGCGACAGTAGGCCGCCGGAAAAGAACGTTGCCAAAATCCCAGATTGAAGAAAATGCAGGCTCATGAAGTCGACTTATGACAGCGGTTGGAACGGTATTCGCTGATCAGCTCTTCCAATCGATCCAGATGCGCTTCATCGCTGCGCGCGGCAATGTCCACGAATGCCGCCAACATGCCGTCGGAATCGTTGTCCGCCAGTGTATGGACGACATCGGTGATCATTCGTCCCATCAACTCATCCCGGCTGACCGAGGCTGCATAGACGTAGGCGCGACTTACTTTTTGTCGTGTCAACAGTTTTTTCTTGTACAGTCGTTCCAGCGTCGACTGAATGGTATTGTGGGAAATTCCGCGCGACTTGCCTAACGCGGCATGTACTCCATTCGCGTCAAATGTGCCGTTGGCCCAAAGATATTCGAGTACCGCCATTTCCAGTTTACCCAAATAAGGGCGTTGAATAATTTTCATGATCAGCAAAATTTCCCATTACACACAGCACGTTATTATTCTCATTATTTAACCGAGCGTCAATCGGTTTTAGAAAAATGGAATTCCAGGTACACCAAAGTTAGGGGCGAATCGTTGCTGGGCACATTGCTGTTTCGGTTCGTATTGCGGTTCTACCCTGCTATCCGACGTTCGACGGTTTCAAATGGCGGCTGGTAACACGACTGCTTATTTTATCCCTATTCTCTATGACAACGGAACCGGCGAGACCATCCAGGAACTGGAAGAATTTGGTGGCTTTAAAAAGGACCGGCGAGCGATGGCGGAATGGGTCGCTTCCTTCAAGCCCGACCTTGTAGTGATGGAAAGCACCGGTATTTACTGGAAGAGTCCCTATTCGGCCTTGGAGAAGCAGGATTTAAAGATAGATGTAGTGAATGCCCGGCACGTTAAAAAGGT
>SPJK01044573.1_pt1 | contig 15402 bp, 19 predicted proteins | sample 3741771 | NCBI WGS metagenome assembly SPJK01 (sample SAMN10925997, study PRJNA522277) | cold seep metagenome | isolation source: Elba SIP-enriched marine methane seep metagenome, extraction at timepoint T2 | place: Italy: coast of Elba, Mediterranean Sea | reverse complement strand
CTACCTGGTTCCGCCTCGCGATCGAGGTCAGCAAAGCCCGTAATGTCCTGGAATGGGCCGGCAAAAAGTTGCATGATATCAACAAGCTGTGCAGCCGGCCCGAACAGGACGCTATCTTCAGCGTCTATTCCCGATACGCCGCAAACGCCGCGCAGGCTGAGCAATTGACCATACTCTCCAGACTCTGCTTTTGATCGCGCTGCGGCGATCGAGTCGTGCAACCTTGCCGACAAGCCGAACTGTAGAATCGAAGGCGCGTGCTGCTGTTCAGCTCGGCGAATTTCGATCATGTCCTCGATCGTATTTGGCACGGCATATGGCGTGTAGACAGGCCAACCGGTTTCCAGCGCGAATGTGAGCCATGCCGCCACATTGGGCCGACGTCCAGCAATGATCGCGGCATCAATTGCATTCAGATCAACAGCGCGCTGCAAAGCTTCGCGGCCGTCTTCCAGAGAATCGGTGTCCAGCGCATAGACCGCGATACGCCCCTGGTCTGACAGGGCGTTGAGTGCGTGGCGATGATCGAGGTCGAGCTGGTTGGCGCCGATCACTGCAATGCGGATTTCTGACATACTCAACCGGCTCCCAGAGTGCTCGCAAGCGATAGCCGTTTGCGGTCCCCCTCACAAGGCGGCACGTGTCGATCCGGGTGAGTTTTCGAACGTCTGTGTCGTTTAGGGCGCGAGTGCGGTCAGAAGCGCGTTCGCTTGCAGATTGCTGAAGCCCTCAGGCAGCGGGGCGCGCATGATCATGACGCGCGACCACAGTTGGCCGGTGAGGAAATCGACCGCCTCGTCGAGATCAAAATCACGGCGCACGACATTCTTCGCGGCAATCTCCGCCAGCACCAGGCGCAGCGGCGCACGAATGTTCTCTTTCATCCAGTTGCGCCAGGTTTCGCCGGCATCCTTATCGTCGCTGGCGGCAATCATGGCCGCCCGCAGGACAGCATGGCCGGAACCCAGGCGCGTGGTCTCTTCCAGAGGCTGGATCAGAGCGGCAATCCGCTCCGAAGGGTCGCGTCCGAGCTTGGACCGGTCCGGGACGAGATCAATCGCGGCTTCCATGCACATGTTACCGATCGCTGGCCACCAGCGATAAATGGTCTGCTTTGACGCTTTAGCGCGGCGCGATACCTTGTCGACGCTGAATTTGCGCCAGCCATTTTCAGCCATCTCCTCGCGGGTGGCCTGGAGGATAGCGGCGCGCGATTCTTCGCTGCTACGCTGGCTCTTCTTGCGCTTGAGTTTCTTCTCGGTCATCTCTTCGGTGTCACTCTAATCATTGCAGATTCCGTTAACACGGAACGATCCGTTTGTCTTTTCTCTCTTGCAGGCTGCGATGAGCGTCTTATTTGCTGCCTCAACATCTAACGAGGAGGCCTTTGTGCACACGATTCAAGACCTCAAGGCAGGCTACAAGAAATTCCGATCTGGCGCCTATGCCGAACAGACCGATCAGTATCGCGAATTAGGCACCGGCCAGGACCCCGATGTCATGGTGATTTCCTGCGCTGACAGCCGGGTTGAACCGGCGGAGATTTTTGCCGCGACTCCGGGACAATTATTCGTGGTGCGCAATGTCGCGAACCTGGTGCATGCGCGGGATGCTGACCAAACGGCGCATTCTGTGGCCTCCGCCGTCGAATTCGCGGTGACAGCCCTGAAGGTCAAACACATTGTCGTTCTAGGACATGCGGCTTGCGGCGGGGTCAAAGCGTGCTTGTCCGCCGGCAATGGGCAGCCAATCGGTGAATTCATCGCACCGTGGGTGGAAGCGCTGGATGCGACGCGTGATCAGGTCCTGGCATCGTCGCCCGCTGATCCCCAAACCGCGCTTGAGCATGCCGGTGTCGGGACATCGCTGGACAATCTGATGTCATATTCTTTCGTCCGCGACGCGGTCACGGCTGGAACGCTCGAACTACACGGAGCCTGGTTCAATATCGGTCCAGGCGAGTTGAGCTGGCGCGACCCGAAGACGGGCGAATTTTCGCTGTTCGACGCGTAAGCTGCGCGCGATTAGCTCTCTGCTGCGCCGCGTTCCACCGACTGGGCGATCAGCTCACGGGCTTCCTCGACCCCTGACCAGCCTTCAACCTGGCTCCATTTGCCTTGTTCCAGGTCCTTATAATGGGTGAAGAAGTGCGTGATCTTCTGGATCAGGATATCCGGCAGATCATGATAAGTCGCGATCTTGTCGTAATAGGCGGTGAGGTTCGGGTGCGGAACAGCGAGAATTTTCTCGTCCGGTCCTTTGTCATCGGTCATCATCAGCACGCCGACCGGGCGGGCGCGGACGACGCTGCCCGGGACCAGGGGACGATTGCCGACAACCATCACATCAATCGGATCGCCGTCGAGGCTGAGCGTATGCGGCACGAACCCGTAATTACAGGGATAGCGCATCTCAGTGTAGAGATAGCGATCAACGAACATCGCGCCTGACGCCTTGTCGATCTCATATTTGATCGGATCGCCGCCGAGCGGTACTTCGACGATCACGTTGATGTCATCAGGTGCGTTCTGACCCGAGATGATTTTTGAAACGTCCATGGGAGGAAGCCTTGTCTTATAGTCAATTGCCGAGCCCCGTGCAGGATCGCGGCCAAGCCGTCAAGCAGACATTTCGCCTTGGCCAACGCCATTTGCGGTGCTTTAGTCGAAACAGATTGAAGTGGCGTGAGTAGTAAGATGAAATCACACGAAAAGCTGGCAATTCTGGCCATAGTGGCGGGCGCGGTATCGACGCCTGTTTTTGCGCAGGACCTGCGTTCGGCGTCGGAAAATGTCGTCGCCTGTCAAAGCGTCGAGGACACAGCGGAACGTCTGGCTTGTTTCGAGGCTGCCGCACAGCAGCTTTCGACGGCGCTGGCGGTGCCTCCACCGCAGATTGTTCAGGCTCCGCCGGCGACGTCTTCGGCAGCTGCCGTTTCGGCGCCCGTTCAACAAGCAACAACCTCGACGGGCGCGCCTGTGCAGCAGGCATCCACGGAAACGACTGAGCCCCCGAGCAACGGATCTATTCTGCCGTCATGGCTTCCACGGGTCAGTTTCGGGACCCAAAGAGACGTTGAGCAAGAGCCGGATGAATTTGAAACTCAACTTACGCGCATTCAGCGGAACAAGCTTGGTCGCCATTTCTTCACGACGGCGGAAGGACATGTCTGGCGCCAGATGCAGATTGAGGACATCAAAGCGCCATCGACACTACCGTCGAATGTCATCTTGTACAAAAACTGGACGGGGTCGATTAAGATAAAGATCCTCGAGACCAACCGCAGTTATAGCGTTCTGCGGGTCGAGTAGTCGGCTAGTCCGCCAGGCTGTAATTAAAGCTCACGGAAATCCGCGGGTCTTCGGTCTGGCTGGGCATAACTTCGTGCCGCAGCCAGCTTTCCCACATCAGGACATCGCCTGCCTGGGGCGAGACATAGTGAAACCGGCGCGTCTCGTCTTGCGCGTCGGGTTTAAGCGGCGGTGCCGCCATCATCATGGGCAGGCGCGGATCTTCAAATTTGATCCGTCCGGCACCGTCCGGCACCGCAACATAGCACGTGCCCGAGATCACGCTGTTCGGGTGGATATGCCCGCTATGATGCCCGCCTTCACCGAGAATGTTCACCCATAAGCTGTCGCAATTCAATCGCGCGGTGCCCATGTCCCAGTGGAGGGCGGCAGCGAACGCCAACGCAAATTCGTCCAACCGGCTGACGAGATCGGAAAAGGCGGGTGCGCGTTGAGGTAAGTCGTCAAGAGACGCGTAGGATGTATAGCCCGGATACCCTTCGCGTTCACACCAGTCATGGCCAGCGGTGTCGCCGTCTTCGATCATCCAGCATGCCGATTCCAGGTCTTCAAGCAGAACCGGGTTGGAGAGATTTTGACGCTGTATGCGGGTCGGGAAAAGTGTAGTGAGGGCCATGTCTTCTCATACAATGGCGCGTGCAGCTGGCAACCGGCAACGCGCCGCACGTCCTCTCCGATGTCCGCAAAGCGATGCCGAAGAATTTACTTTGCGGAACATGATTCTCTGTGTATTGAACGCTATACAAATCATTCAGAAGTAAGAGGTGTGCGATGCCCGAGACGAAACTCGTCGTGAACGGAGAGGAACGAACCGTAGATGTCGATCCAAGTACACCGCTGCTCTGGGTCCTGCGGGAACAATTGAAACTGAGCGGCACCAAGTTCGGCTGCGGGATTGCACAATGCGGCGCCTGTACGGTGCATGTAGACGGGACGCCCGTGCGGTCCTGTTCAACCCCGGTGGCGGCCGCTGATGGCGCTGCCATTACTACGATTGAAGGTGTCGCCGGAGAAGATGGCACGCGCCATGCTGTCCAGGCCGCCTGGGTCGAGCATCAGGTGCCGCAATGCGGTTACTGCCAGTCCGGACAGATCATGTCAGCCGTTGCTTTGTTGCGCGACAATCCTGATCCGACGGATGCGGACATAGATGCCGCGATGAGCGGAAATATCTGCCGCTGCGGGGCCTATGGTCGTATCCGCGCCGCCATCAAATCAGCCGCCCGCGCCTAGAGCGGCGATAAAGGAGACAGAGCCATGGGAAAATGGACACGCAGAGGGTTTATCGCAGCCGGCGTCGTTTCTGGCGGCGCGCTGATGGTCGGCGTTGGCATTCGTGAGGGCCACCGCGCCCCGAAACTCGCCGAGATGATGACCGAAGAGGGTGAGACGCTGGTCAATGTCTGGGTCAAGCTTGATGCCGACAATACCGTCACCGCCATCGTCCCGCACAGCGAAATGGGGCAGGGCGTGTTCACGTCGATGACCCAGATGCTGGCGGACGAGATGGACGCCGACTGGGACAAGGTCACCTATGAGCAGGCCCCGGCGCATGAAGGCTATGCCAATTATCCACTCGGCCGCGAATTCCTGATGGGCGGCGCTAAGGTGCCGGGCTTCGTTCAGGACTCGCTGAATGGCGGATTCCTGCGGATTGCCCAATCCATGGGGCTGCAGATTACCGGCGGCAGCACCGCAGTTCGATTTACCGGCATGGGCGGCATGCGTATCGCGGGCGCCGCGGCGCGCGAGATGATCGTCAAGGCCGCCGCCAAGACCTGGAAAGTATCGGCGAAAGAGCTGCGCACCGAGAAGAGCCATGTCTATCATGATGCCAGCGGGCGGTCGGAGCCTTATGCCGCGTTCGCTGAGCTGGCGGGTACTTATTCGCCGCCGACTCAGCCGAAACTGAAATCACCGGACGAATTCAAACTGATGGGCCAGCCCCTGAAGCGGTTCGACATTCCGTCCAAGACCGATGGTACAGCCGAGTTTGGGATCGATGTCGATTTGCCTGACATGAAATATGCCGCGGTCATGGGCCCGCCTGTCCTCGGCGCCGAGGTTGAGAGTGTCGACGAGACCTATGCGGCAGATATGCCTGGCGTCATCAAGATCCTGAACAAGGGCCATTTTGTTGCCGTCGTGGCGGATGGCTACTGGCAGGCGGAAAATGCCGTACGCCAGCTCGACGTCACCTGGACGAAAACCGGCGCAGAAAGCCTGAGCGGCAGTGACATATACGCAATGCTTGGCGACGCCATTGATGCCGCCGATGGCAAAGGCAAGGAAGACGTCGCTGTCGGCAATGCGCGCCGGGCCACCGAAAACGCTGCAAGCGTCTATGAGGCCGAATACCGCGTGCCCTTCCTGGCCCACGCGGCGATGGAGCCAATCAACGCCACCGCCTGGGTGCGCGACGGCAAAGTCGACCTGTGGTCTGGATTGCAGAACCCGCTGGCCGTGCGAGACGAGATTGCCGGCGCCATGGACCTGAAGAAGCATGATGTCACCATCCATAATGTCATGCTGGGCGGCGGCTTCGGACGCCGCTCGGAGCCGGACTATCCGCTGATGGCGGTCGAGATCGCGCGCGAGTTCGATCATCCGGTCAAAATGATCTGGTCGCGCGAGCAGGACACGCAGCAGGACTGGTATCGCCCCGCATCGGTGAGCCGGTTCCGCGCCGGGCTGGATGATGAGGGCATGCCGGTTTCGTGGGAAAACATGTTCGTGCAAAAGCATGATCCGCCAGAGGCCTCGCACATTCCCTACAAGATCGACAATCAGTTGATCCAGTTCACGACCGCCGATCACCATATGCGGTTCGGGCCGTGGCGATCTGTCGATCACACGCAGCATGGCTTCTTTATCGAGAGCTTTATTGACGAACTTGCGGATCAGGCGGGCCAGGACGGCTACACCTATCGGCGCAAGCTGGTTGAGCACGCGCCGCGCTATCTGGCCGTGCTGGACGCGGCCGCAGAGGCTGCAGGCTGGGGCCGCGAGGTGCCAGAAGGCCGCGGTCTTGGCATAGCTTTGGTCGATTCATTCGGCACCGTGGTCGCACAAGTGGTCGAAGTCGATGTGACCGGACCTGAGCCCAAGGTAGTGCATGTCTGGTGCGCCGCTGATCCGGGCTATGTGATGAACCCGGATGGCTTCACCGCTCAGATTGAAAGCGGCATCATTTATGGCCTCACCGCGGCCCTCTATGGCGACATCACAATCGAAGAGGGCGCAGTGGTGCAGTCCAATTTCCACGACTATCCGATCCTGCGCATGCGCGATGCGCCAGAGATTACAGTGAAGCTGATCAATAGCGGCGCTAAAGTCGGGGGCGGCGGTGAGCCTGGCACGCCGCCGATCGCGCCAGCTTTGGCGAATGCGGTGTTCGCGGCAACCGGCGTGCGCGTGCGCAGTCAGCCGATTGCGAATTTCCAGGAAGGGCTGAGCTAACGCTCAGTCCTCGCCTCAAGCGAGCAACCAGATCGCCATCGCGGCGTTTGCCACCATCAACGTGAAATCAATCACGAAGATGCGGAGCATGACGCCCTTGAACACGGGCCAAAGTCCGCCGCCGCGCCGGTTCTGCAGCGCCATAGGGACGTTTCCGAGGAACTGGGATCCGTGTGCGAGGGAATTGAATATGAGCAGTGTCGCCCATTGTGTATCGGTTTCGAACCCGCCGAAATTGAACACCAGCATGACATTGAAGGCCGACAAAGCGAGATTGAACCCGCCCATGAACCGGCCGGACTCGACCAGCGCATCATAGGCCGAATTGTCCCGGTCCGCCTGGATCGGCACCATGACTTTTCCGAAAATCTTCCGGCGGCGATAGAACGCGTCAAAGGCCATGGCGAACCAGATGGCGTTGAGCGCCAACAGGACGGTGAGTGCAGTCATTTGTATCTCCGGGTCGCGGGCTCCGGCATCAGGCCCGTTCCTCGGATTACCGCACTTTGCGCTGAGATATCAACGCTTGTACTCGACGTGACCTTTCCGGAAATAGGTTCGCAGTTCGATCACATCGATGATGCCGCTGATCAGGGTCGTCGCGACGACATAGGAAACGAACCAGAAAAGCGGGGCGGACAGGTCTTGGCTGGTAAGCTCGTAAATCAGGTAGGGTAGGATGAGCGCCCAATGGGCGTGACCGACCGGCCCCATCAATTTCGAGAAGGGCGACCGCTTGTGAATCTGGCTGGCAATGATGCCAGAGAGTATGCGGCCACCGAAAATGATCGCGCCCGGCAGAGTCTGGATGAAGATCAGTCCGCCGATGATCTGCGGCAACGGATAGAAGGTCGCCCAGAGCCTGATGGTCCAGGGCAATGTTCCCATGGCGTTGAACCAGACCCAGATGTCCTTGAAGAATGTCATGGCGGGCGCCTTTCCGGATGGTGTGCGATTAGGCGGAAGCGATCTGGCGAATGCGGTCGACCGGCATCACAGCCTCGGTCCCTGCGCGGGCCATGCTGAGTGTGGCTGGATCGGCAATCGTCGGATGGCCGGTGCCGAAGGGGGGCGCCGGATTGTATTCGAGAATCAGTTCAATCACGCGCGCCATATCCTGTCCGGCGAGCTGGCCGGCGATGGTGAGCCCGATATCGACGCCTGCAGTGACGCCGCCGCCTGTGCAGCGATTGCGATCGATGACCACGCGCTCATGCACCGGCGTGGCGCCGAAAGCATCGAGCGTATCAATCACAGCCCAATGGCTGGCCGCCTTGTAGCCTTTCAACAGGCCAGCCTTGCCGAGCAAAAGCGACCCAGTGCAGACGGCGACGACCCAGCCCGCCGACTCGCCTTGCCTGGCCAGGAATTCCATTGTCGCTTCATCTTCGAGAACATCGATGGACGGCGTGCCACCACCTGGCACGAGGATCACATCCGGCGAGGTCGAGGCGGTTGCAAACGTCGCGTCGGCCATGATTGCCGCGCCAGAATCGGTTGGGTTGGCACCCGCTTCGCGGGCCACGATTTCTGTTTTGGCACCCGGAATTTGTGCCAGCGGCTGCAAAGCACCGATCAGATCGAGCGTGGTGAAATCGGGGTAGATGAGGGATTGAATGAGCATAATGGACTCCTGGGGCTTGCAATTTCGTACCGTTTCGAACATTTTTAGTGGAACGCGTCAACAATTAAATGCGAAGTGGTACATAATGCCTGATGTAAAGCGAAAACGCGGCCGCCCGGCAACGATCGATACACACGCGGCCATGCAGTCTCTGGTCGAGCTGTTTCGGTCCAAGGGCTATGCCGCCGTCTCACTGGATGATCTGTCCGATGCGACGGGGCTCAGCCGCCCGAGCCTGTACCGCGCGTTTGGGAACAAGCTGTCCATGTATATCGGCGCGATGGATGCGTTTGGGGACCATGTGGCCGAAACAGCCGTGCCTGCATTGCTCGCGCCGGGGGACCTGGAAAGCGCTCTGTCGAATTTCTACGCGGCCATGCTCTCAATCTATTATCGTGACAGCGAGATCGCTCCTGGATGTCTGGTCTTTGGCACAGCACCGTCCAGCGCGGAGGAAACCGAGATACAGGCGCGGCTCGAGTTTGGTGTCACCCAGTTAGACCAGGTCATGCGGGGCCGGATTGCACGCGCTGCGCCCGGGCGGGACGATGAGGCGATTGAGATGTCTGTCGACATTGCCGCAAACACGCTGATTGCCTTTTCCGCGCGTGCCAAATCAGGCGCAACCAAGACATCGCTCGAGCGCATGGGCGCGCGTAGCGCCAGGGCGATTTGTGCATTGCTGGACCTGAGCTAGTCAGCCCGGGTTCCGGTCATGCTAGGACCGGCAGCTTACATCTGCATCGTCCAGCCTTCGACGCCCATCGCTGCCTGACGAATAGCTTCGGACATGGTCGGGTGGGCGTGGCAGGTGCGGGCAATATCTTCTGACGAGGCGCCAAATTCCATCGCGATCGCGACCTCGTGGATCATCTCACCAACGCCGACGCCAATCATGTGGGCGCCGAGGATCTTGTCGGTGCCTTCTTCGGCGAGGATCTTCACGAAACCGGTGGTCTCATGATTGGTCCGCGCGCGCGAATTGGCCATGAAGGGGAATTTGCCCTTCTTGTACTTGATGCCAGCCTCTTTCAGCTGCTCTTCAGTCTTACCGATCGTCGCGATTTCCGGCTTGGTGTAGACCACGCCGGGCACCAGATCATAATCGACATGTCCGGCCTTGCCGGCAATCAGCTCTGCCACGGCGGCGCCATCATCCTCGGCCTTGTGCGCGAGCATCGGCCCGGCAATACAGTCGCCGATCGCCCAGACGCCCGGCGCGACCTTGAAGTGGTCCGTGGTTTCGATGACACCACGCTTGTCGGTCTTGCCGCCGACACTTTCGAGGCCGAGGCCTTCCGTGTACGGACGACGTCCAACGGCAACGATGACGATATCCGCATCGAGGGTTTCGCTGTCGCCGCCTTTTGCAGGTTCCATGGTCAGCTTCAGCTTGGTCTTGAGCTTGTCGAGACCGGTGACCTTGGTGCCAAGCTTGAAGGTCAGGCCTTGTTTCTTGAACGTGCGCTGGGCCTCTTTGGCGATTTCATTGTCGGTGCCCGGCAGGATGCGATCGAGATACTCGATCACCGTGACTTCAGAGCCCAGGCGCGACCAGACGCAGCCCATTTCCAGACCGATGACGCCGGCGCCGATCAGGACCAGTTTCTTCGGAATAGCGTTCAGGCTGAGCGCGCCCGTATTTGTGACCACGCGCTCTTCATCAACGTCGATGCCTGGCAATGTCGATGGCTCAGACCCGGTCGCAATGACAATATTCTTGGCACTCAGCATCTGCTTCTTGCCGTCAGGGCCGGTGACTTCAACCTGGCCCGGGCCCTTGATTTCGCCCTTGCCGTGAATGTGGTCGACCTTGTTTTTCTTGAGCAGGAAGGCAACGCCCTTGGTCAGGCCGTCCACTGCCTCGGCTTTCTGCGCCATCATCTGGTCGAGATCGACACCCAGCTTGCCGGTCGTGATGCCCATTGTGGCAAAATCATTCTTGGCGGCGTCGAAATATTCTGACGCGTGCAGCAAGGCCTTGGACGGGATACAGCCCACATTCAGGCACGTGCCGCCAAGTGTATCGCGCATTTCAATACAGGCTGCTTTTAGCCCCAATTGTCCTGCTCGGATTGCGCAATTATAGCCGCCGGGGCCACCGCCGATGATGACGACGTCATAGGTCTCTGCCATGGGAATTCTTTGCCTGTTTCAGCTCACCAATTGATGTGGCGGCAACCTAGTGCGGCTTGCGGCAAATGCAATCGAAGAAACGCCTCAGGCGCGACGTAATGTCAGTATCAGACCCGAAAGCGCGATCGCACCGAGCCCGAACAGGACCTCGTCCATCCAAAGTCCGGAATCGGCACCAGACACCGCCATCAGGCCACCCAGCATGATAAACAGGATAGAGCCCGCGGTCGCGACGGTCGCGCCGAAACGCGTGCCGAGCAGAACCATGAGTCCGCCAAGTGTCATCACAAACGTGCTGACGACGCGAATTATTCCGGTGGGAGGCTCAAAAAGCGCGCTTGCGATATCGCCGCCGCGGCTCGTGAAAGCGAGAATCGCTTCCAGTGCGCCCCAGGCGAGCCATGCGCCCAAACCGAGCATGACCAATCCAGCCACTCGTCTCAACATTTAAGGTCTCCTCCCAGAGATTTGTCTTTGTGACGGATTTGACAGGGATTTGCAAACAAAGGGAAAAATCGCGCAGGCATTTTGCGGGCGGCTTTGTGGCGGTTTAGTGGCGACGCTGCCGCGCCATCAATCGGCGCCCCTCAGCGGCAAAGTGAGCGCGCTGGCGCGCAATCGCCGCGGGCACCGGGCGGCGATACTTTCTTTGTGGCTTTTTCTCCGGCTCAGGCGCCGGGGCTTGCACATAAACAACCTGAGGTTCGCCTGGCACTTGCTCAACGACTGGTTGGGGCACCTGCTTTGGCTTGCGGCAGAGTTCCCAGACAGCGATGCCGAGCAGGACTGCACCGGCAGCGGCACCAGCCACAGCGCCTTCGCCAGCGCTCGGGTCCTGCCGCCAACCGGGTTCGAAATCGACCAGGAAGACGCATGGAAATCCTGCGACCACACCCATGGCGTACCAGATCCGGGCCGCGCGCTTCTTGTTGCCAAGCGACAAGGCCGCTGCGTACAGGCACAAGGCGGCAAGGAAATAGGGCGCGCCGTAAATGATTCCAAGCTGCCGCCAGTCGATGCCGGCAAGGCCCGCCGTCGCGGCTTCATCTTCCAGCATCAGGTTTGCGAACATCATCAGGCTCGGCCAGCGAATGGCCGCCATCGCTCCGAAAGCGAAGGCAATCGCGTATAACGCAATCAAAAGAGCGATTAGTCGACGTGACATAATAAATTAATAGACCCGTAAAATTGATATGCGATGAACATGATCGAAGGGATTTGAGCTATGTTCCGTTCTGCACCCCCCCAAGTGCCAATGGCACTGATGTTTGGCGGCGTTATTCCGTTTGCGTCTGCAGCGGGCGCGATGTTCGTCTGGCGCGATGATTACACACAGGTGATCACCGCCGGGACGTGGTTGCTGGTCTATTCGGCAATCATCTTGAGTTTCCTTGGCGGCGTCCGCTGGGGCGCCGAAGTGGCGAAGCGCGAGCGGCCGCGATTTGCTGAACTTGGGCCAGCGACATTCGGACCGCTGATCGGCTGGGGCCTGGTCATGGCAGCTTTCCAGTACGCGTTCCCGGCCTGGGTCTATGCGGCCATGGCGGCGGCCTTCATCCTGCACTTCCTGTATGACAGCATCTCGCCTGAACTTCCGATCTGGTATCGCCGCATGCGGTTGTGGCCGACGATCGGTGCTGTGCTGTCGCTGATTGCCGCCTGGTACCTTATTCAGCGGGGCTTAGCGTCCCTGGGCGGGGCAGGCTGATCCCGGCCGCCCGGAAGCTCACTGCCGAAAGCGCCAGCGAAATCAACGCATTCCAGCCAGCCATGGAGAGGCCGTAGGCGCCTTTCCACGGATCGTCCATGCAGGACGGGGCGCCCTGGCGCTGGTTCAGATTGGACAGATCGATCGCGTCCATGTCCACGACCGTGGCGGTACATCCGCTGGGCGCCGGCCAGAATCTGTATTCGACCCCGGCATGATAGGCGGCGACGATGGCACCGGTCAGGAAAATCAGACCGAGCATAATGTTCACGGCCAGCATGAAGCGCGGGTTCTGGCGTATTTGCCACAGCAGCAGGGCGGTCACCGACATCGCGACCACGGCCCAGTACACCTCCCGCTGGCGCAAGCAGAGCGGGCAGGGCAAGAGCAGGGCAAATGTCTCGAACGCATGCGCCGCGCCGAGCATGGCCAGGGCGGCAACCAGTGCCAAAGCGGGCCAGCGCCAGGTTTTCAGGACAGGATCAATGCGTTCCAACATGGCGGGTAGAATCGTACTGCAAGGCGTCCGTGTCCATGCGGCAACCACGCACGGGGCGTTACGTTTCTGTCACGGCGCGGTTTAGCCGAGGATCATGGTTTTCAGGCTGGTAATGATCCAGGTTGATCCGGTCACCAGGATGCCGATCCAGACGGTGCCCAGGATCGCGCCGAGCAGCACCAGAATACCGTCCCGTGCCATCAGGCCAAACGACACGATCGCGACGGCAATGGCGGGCGTCGAATTGGTCAGCGGCAATGGCACCAGGATCGAAGCGCAAAAAGCGGTCAGGAACAGCGCGACCACGCGTTCCATCGTTTTCCCGGTCAGGAATGTCAGGCGCGGGTGCGAGATTACTTCCAGCCAGCCAAACCATTTGCGGCCGAAGCGAGATGTGCGCGTCAGCCCGGCCTTGTTGATCATGCGTTGCCCGAATTTTTCCGGCAGCCACGGTTCTTCACGGCCTGCGAGCATTTGCAGCGTCAGCGCCATCATTGGCAGCGACACGACTTGCGGAACGCCGTAAAGAAACGGGATCGCGCAGGGCAGGGCGAGGATGAACAGCATCGCTCCGAACGCCCGTTCTTCCAGCCGGTCGAGAATGTCGTGCAGTGAAAATCCCGCATCCGGGGCATCATCAGCCATCGCTTCGAGCGATTGCAGGAAGGTGCGCGGCGGCGTCTTTGTCTCGGTCATACAGCGCTGACTAGCGAGGTTTGTGCCAACCGCAAAGTGGAGATTGACGATCTGGTTCGACTGCGGCAGTTAGGCCCTCAGTCAACACAGGCCGGTGTGGCGGAATTGGTAGACGCGCGGGATTCAAAATCCCGTTTTCCTTGGAAAGTGTCGGTTCGAGCCCGACCACCGGTACCACCTTTGTTGAACGCGACCGAAATCCTGATCCCGGGCGAGGCGTCACAATGAAACACCACATCATGATTGCGCTCGGCCTGTTAATGGCGGTGGTGTTCAGTTTCCGGCTGGCCAATGCGCTGATGGTTCCCGGATTGGGCGGGGCGGAACTCTACCTGTTTGGCGGCATCGTGATCGCCGGCGCGCTGATCTTTTTCGGCTTGAAAGAACGCCGCGACGCTCGCGATCGCGAAGCGGGAGATGATGCTTAGTTTACGCTGCCGAGAAACGCCTGTTTGTGATTCACCCCGATGATGCGTTAAGCCTATCCTGTATAAGAATCAGGGAGGGCCAGACCGTGTCCGAGAAAAAACAGACAGATGCAAAAGGCTATTGGGCGGCGACCATTCGCCTGACATTGAGCTTGCTGGCGATCTGGTTCGTGGTGTCCTATGGCGCTGGCATCCTGTTCCGGGACTTCCTTGATCAGGTCTCAATCGGCGGCGCGCCGCTGGGCTTCTGGTTCGCGCAACAGGGGTCGATCTATGTGTTTGTGGGCCTAATCTTCTATTATTGCTTCGCCATGGCCCGCCTTGAGCGCAAATACGGCGTCGAGGGCTGAGGCGATGGATTGGACCCTGTTTTTCGTCACCACGACGTTCGCGCTCTATATCGGTATCGCCATCTGGGCACGCGCTGGTTCGACCGATGATTTCTACGTCGCCGGGCATGATGTACACCCGACCGTCAATGGCATGGCAACCGCGGCGGACTGGATGTCGGCCGCCTCCTTCCTGTCCATGGCAGGATTGATCGCGTTTCTCGGCTATGGCGGCTCGGTCTATCTGATGGGCTGGACCGGCGGCTATGTGCTGCTGGCCGTATTGCTGGCGCCCTTCCTGCGCGAGTTTGGCAAGTTCACTGTCCCGGATTTTGTCGGCGATCGGTACTATTCAGACCTCGCCCGGATCATCGCGGTGATCTGCGCCCTGTTCGTCTCGTTCACCTATATTGCCGGACAGATGAAAGGCGTTGGCGTGGCCTTTTCCGGCTTCCTCGGCGTCGACTTCAATGTCGGCATCGTGATCGGCATGGTGATCGTCTTCTTCTATGCTGTGCTGGGCGGGATGAAGGGCGTGACCTATACGCAAGTGGCGCAATATTGCGTCCTGATCTTTGCCTATACGGTGCCAGCGATTTTCATGTCGATGATCATTACGGGCAATCCAATCCCGCAGCTGGGCTTTATCAGCAATGCCGCAGGTGAAGACATCTCGATGCTTCAGAAGCTCAACACGGTCGTTACCGATCTTGGTTTCCAGGAATACACGCAAACGGACAAATCCATGTTCGACGTGTTCGCGATTACGGGCGCGCTGATGTTCGGCACCGCCGGTCTGCCCCACGTCATCATCCGGTTCTTCACCGTGCCGAGCGCCAAGGCCGCACGATTGTCGGCAGGCTGGGCTTTGGTGTTCATTGCAGCGCTGTACACCACGGCGCCGGCGGTTGCCTCATTCGCGCGGCTCAATTTCATCGACACCGTGAATGAGAGCACATACATCGCCGCGGATGAGCATTATGAGGCGCGCGCCGCAGAGATCGAGGCAAGCGGCGGCACACCGATTCCGGAATGGTATGGCGACTGGGAAGTGACTGGCCTGATCGGTTTCGAAGACAAGAATGGCGATGGCATCGTCCAGTTCCGTGGTCCCAACGCGCCAGATCAGCTGGAAAATGAAGTTGTTCCGTTCAGCGCCGATATTCACGTCCTGGCCAACCCGCAAATCGCGCAATTGCCCGCCTGGGTGAT
>SPJK01028491.1_pt1 | contig 15404 bp, 13 predicted proteins | sample 3741771 | NCBI WGS metagenome assembly SPJK01 (sample SAMN10925997, study PRJNA522277) | cold seep metagenome | isolation source: Elba SIP-enriched marine methane seep metagenome, extraction at timepoint T2 | place: Italy: coast of Elba, Mediterranean Sea | reverse complement strand
TTGAAAGGCTTTCAGAAAGAATATCGGGAAAGTTATGTTCTTTAATCGTTAATTCCATATTGCCTGACTCAATTTTGGACAAATCCAATACTTCATTGATCAGTTCTAATAGATGTTGACCGGCTTGCAATATTTGATCAATATTGTCGCGCTGTTCTTCATCCAGTTCATCCATCGCGAAAAGTTGCGCAAATCCTAAAATCGCATTCATCGGTGTACGCAGTTCGTGACTCATGCTGGATAAAAACTCAGATTTGGCTCGGTTTGCTTTTTCAGCGCTTTCTTTGGCTATGATCAATTCCTGAGTGCGCTCTTTGATTTTTTCTTCCAGTCCTTCGTTATAAAGCGTTAATTGTATGTCTCTTTCTTCAATCGTTTTCAGCATATTATTAAAATCGCTGACCAGCTGAGTAAATTCATCCAAATCAACTTTCTCAACCCGCGTCGCATAGTCTCCTTGTTGGGTGATTTGATGAATCGAGTCAATGAAACGGCTAACCGGTTTTAAGATGGCGCGCTGCATCATTTCAGAAAATAGAAACGCAATCATAAACATACATAAAAAAATGGTTAATGCGTCAATCAGATAATTAGAAATATAATTTTTCAGCTTCTGAGTGTCTGATTTGATCAATAAGGTTCCGATTTGTGAATTATCCAGTACAACCGGGCTGTATAGGGTAATGAAATCCTGATCTTCCATAACTTTGTTTGCTGCAATGGCATTGTCTAATTTTGGGGCGGCTTTATGTACTTCAGCAGAATGAATTTCCGCTAAAATATTGCCGTCCAGCGTATAAACAGCTGCAGACACAATTTGTTGAGTGACTTTGAAACTGGAAAGTATTTTTTTTGCTGAAATTTGGTCGTGAAAAGTCAATGAGGCTGTGACATTATAGGAAATCATTGCACTCATCACTTTTAATTCATCCAGCAAATCGTGTTTTTCACGAACGATGTCCTGATAGCCAAGAATCAACAAATGGGCAATTGATGATAAAGTGCCTACAATAAGAATCGCTTCACGAATCTTTACTCTGAGGGAAGATGTTTTAAAAAGCATTAGAACCTCGTTTTTGCTTCATTCGACAATGATTGCAAGCGCTAACAAAGCGGAACGTATTTGAATATTCGCTCGTTTAGCCTTTTCATAATTGATAAAAAGTTTGAGTTTACCTTCTAAATAACGTAGCTCTATCATTCCGCCATTGCGGGAAAAATCCTCAATATCACTGACCAATAAAGTATTCATAGGAAACTGTTCCAACACTGTTGTAATCGGTTTAGGGTAATCATGACCGATAAATAAAATATGACAATGTGTTTTTATCGGAGCCGGAGTCTCTAATTCCATGACTTTTACCGGTTTTTGATAAACCCGTTCATTTTCTGCTGTTAAAGCTAATAGTTCTAAAATTTCAGAACTCCCGGCGACACAGAAATTCAGAGGAGAATTATTTTCATTGACGGTATCATCCGACCAACTAGCGTAATAGGCAAATTTAAAGATAAATGCCGCTTTTACTTGCGCCAGCGTTGTTGCATGGGACAAAGGGGGCAAAACAAAAATAAGCAAAAAGATAGTTAATAATGATTTCCATAATGGGATATGCATTATTTTAAAAGCTCCAAGTAACTTTAGCATATACGCTTCTTTCCATTTGACCGGAAACGGAAGCGATAAAGTCTGAAAAATATTCCAATTGTTTAGAACTTAATAAATTTTGACCGATTACCGCGATTTCAACCCCTTCATGCGGTCGCCAGGCGACTCGGCTGTCCAATGTTAATAAATCATTGATTTCATTGCTGAGCAGGTTGTTAAGGTGATGATTGAGATTATCTGTTTTAGAATATTTCAACCACAAATCCCAATCCAAAGAGCGGGTGACTTGCAAAGAAGACTGTAAGGAAAATTTATGATTAAAACCATGAAACTCCTCATGCTCGGATAGATTGACGGCGTTTTTGATATGTAATTCAATATTCTGATAGGCGTAATGACTATTTAATCGCCATTTTTTTAAAACCTGCCAATTCAAGCTTAATTCAGCGCCGTATGATTCGCTGGTCATATTGTTGGAAAAAGCCATTGGTTGAGCGATATATGCGCCCATATCAATCGGCGCGCCCGGTTGAATAGATCTTAAATTGTCATAATCATTGTAAAACAACGCTAAATCGCTGCTGAATGTAGAGCCGGATCGAAAGCGATAGCCAAGTTCATAGGCGATCAGTTCTTCAGAGTTGCGGCCGACTTCTGCATTAATAGATGAAAAAACCGGTTTACCATTATCAAAATTAAAGGGAGTATTGATTTGCGTGCCGCGCTCGCCGCGGGCGGGCGTTCTAACCGAACGGGAGATGCCGCCCCACACGCTATTGGTTTGGTTTGGCGTCCATGTAGCGCGAATACTGGGTTGAATCTCAAAGCCGCTGAAATCGTTATGTTCAAACTTTGAACCAAAGGTTAATTTCAGTTCCTTATCGATTAAAGTCATTTCATCTTGAAAAAATAAGCTGAACAGGTGAACATTGCGTTGGTTCGGATTTGGGATGATTACCGCCGATTTTCCTATATCATCATTGATGAAACGATAGCCTAATCCCCAGATAACTTCATGATCTTGCCATAATGAAAAATTGTGCTGGAAATCTAAATCCAAGGTGTTGTGTTTATGCTTAACCCACGGCGTTTCACGGTCGGCGTAATCATAATAGAGCTGTAATTGTGCGTCGTCGGTTTCATTGATTTGATGCGACCAACGGACAAGCGCATTGCCGCCCAATAAGTGGTTATCATCATGAATCAGCTCATTTTTCAATTCAGCGATGTTCGGCATGATCAGCGATTCGCCGGAGTTGCCTTGATAAATATCGCCTTGAAAAGTCAGTTGGTTGGTTTTGTTTAATTGGCTGTCAATGCGAAATCCGCCGCGCCCCATGCGCCAATCGTCATTAATCGCTTGTTCCCGGTAATCGCTGTTGTTTTCCCTTTCAAAATATTTGGCGTAAAGGCGATAGTGGCTGTCTTCATTAATTTTGCCGCCGTAGCGCATTTCCCCAAATACCCGTTCCTTCGTGCCGCCGCCTGCGGCAAGATAAGCGCCCTGTGTATCGCGCGCTTGTTTGGTGATGATGTTGATGACCCCGTTGACGGCATTAGCGCCCCACAGCGATGCTCCGGAACCGCGAATCACTTCAATGCGATCTATATCTTCCAACAAAGTATCTTGTTCATCCCAATATACGCCGGAGAAAAACGGCGTGTAAACGCTTCGGCCGTCAATTAAAACCAGTAATTTATTGGAGAAACGGCTGGTAAAACCACGCGCTGAAATCGCCCACTTATTGCTGTCAATTTTAGCGACATCAATACCGGGCGCCATGCGTAGCGCATCGGGAATCGTGGTTACTCCCGAACGTTTGATGTCTCGTTGGGTAATAACGAAAATCGCCGCCGCCGCCTCGGAAGCTTTTTGCGATTTTTTGGAAACGGAAGTGATTTTTATATTTAATAATTCATCCAGGGATAAGTCGATGAGCTTTTTTTGTTCGGAATAAGCGTTTTGCGACCAAGCGTTGTTATTCAATAGTCCGGATAAAACAATTATTTTCAGAAAAAAGCCTAGATTTCCAGTGGAACTAAGCGTAAATTTTGAATGAAATTTGCTGTTTTGCTGTTTTATTCTGAATCTAAACTTGCTTATATTTTTTCTTATTATAATCAATTCAATAAACCCTAAAATTTCTCACACTTTTTAAATAAATATAGCAAAAGGAAAAGGGTTTGAAGGAAATAATGTCGTTTATGCAGAATGAAGCACAAACTATTGACGATCAACAATTATATAAAGCTGTCTTGCACGATACTATGGAACCAATGGCGGGCGTATTTTGATTCGGCTGCAAAAATTTCAGGCGATTCAGACGATGTTACGCCGCCGGAAGCTTCGACGCCTTCAATTTGATTGTGTTGATTAAGTTTATAAACCTTAGCGATGGAAATGCCGTGCTGGGGGGTGATGAGGCTGTAGCAAGCGTTAATCCAATTCGGCGTTAACACAGGCTGATCATTTAAAAGATTGACTACCGCTTGAGCGCAGACTTTAGCCTCCGAATTTGCGGCAAAGGCGGATTTTGGAATCGGCGCATAATTGGCCGCATCGCCGATAATGTGGATATTTTGGTGCCGTGTTGATGCATGGCTTTTCGGGTCAACCGGACACCAACCGCTGTTATCGGTTAGTCCGCAAGTATGGACAATTTTCGCGGCTTTTTGCCGAGGAATAATGTTCAACACATGAGCCTGAAAACGGTCGCCGAAGTCGGTTTCTACGGTGCGGCTTTTCGCCGCCAGCGAGATAATCGGATTATCCGGTATGGGAATCCATTCGATCAAACTGTTATCCGTTTCATAGCCGAAATGTTGTCGCCAGCCAGCAATAAACAAGTCTTGTTTGGAAAAACGGCTTTTCGGATCAAGAATCAGGATCTTGGATCTAGGCTTATGCTTTTTTAAATAATAAGCCATCATGCTGGCGCGTTCATAAGGACCGGGCGGACATCGATAAGGGTTATTCGGCGGACAAATCGCGACAACGCCGCCATTCGGCATTTGCTGAATTTGTTGTAATAAGGTTTGGGTTTGCGAACCGGCTTGCCAGGCATGCGGGATAAATTCGGCGGTTTGGCGATTGTAACCCGCTATGTCATTCCAATGGAAATCAATGCCCGGCGCTACGATTATGCGGTCATAGCGTAATTGATGGCCATCGGCAAGCATCACCTGTTGAGTTTCAGGATTGATGGACTCAGCCGATTGATGAATCATTTGTATGCCGTAACGGTCGCAGGCCGGTTGATAGCTAAAGCGAGTTGCGCCGGGGCTTTGTACGCCGCCGAAAAGCCAATTACTGGTGGGGCAGGCTTGGTAAACTTTTTTCGGTTCAATTAATGTGACCCGGATGCGCTGATCTAAAAGGCGTATATATTTGGCCGCCGTCACGCCGGCAAATCCGCCGCCGATTATAAGCACTTCCGCTGATGGTTTTGAGGGTATCAGTTGGCAGCCTTTTAAACTCAGCAGCGCCGGGGCGCTGAGGGTGGCTTTGAGTAATTGTCTGCGATTAATCATGGTTGCAAAGTTTGCCGACTGAGATAATCGGCTAGCGCGTCGAGTTCCTGATCGCTATAACCTAAAGTAATACGTTGCATCATCGTATTATTGATTCGGCCATATTTATAATCCAATAGTTTGTTGATGAGGAGGTTTTTGGGTTGACCTTCAATAACCGCCATGAGCTGGGTTGAAGATGAGATATGGCAACCCCGGCAAGCCATCGCAATCATTTGCGGAGAAAGTTGTTCGGCTGTGCTGTGGCTGGCGATTAGGCAGTATCCAATGAGGGCGAGGACTCTTAAGTCAGTTTCCATCATTTATAAATTCCTGTGCAAATTCATCAACCGCATCAAGCAGTTTATATATGTCTGTATAAGGATTCAATTGATAGGGTCGGCAACGGGAGAAAGCGGCGCTTTGTTCTGTTTGTTGGTTTATATGTTGGGAACGGTCTCGGGCATTTTGTATTTCTTGATCAGTCAAATGATGAAAAATGTTTGAGTTTTTGTGATAGCCGTCAATGCCTTTTTTATTGAATTCCCGTTGTAGAATACCCTCGCGCTCTAGCTCGTCATAGCAGCTGTATGGGCGGGTGGTCTGTAGGAAATGTAAAAGCAACCAAACTTCAAAACACACATTAGAAAGTGCAATACAAATATTGTGCTTTTCAGCTTTGTTATAAGCTTCTTGATGAAGTTGGTCAGAATATTTTGATTCCGCTTCTCGGTCATATACTAGCCAAAATGAATCATTTAGGTGATCTTTATCCGTTTGTTTCTTTTTTTTTATCGCCTCGTCAACTAACTGCTTTGGGGTATTCTTTTTTGTATCTTCGATTTTGATAACTTTTAATCGCCGGTTAGTCGGAAAGTATTTGTTAAGGTACCCTTGTAGATAATTCGGCTCCGTTTTTGCCCCCTCACAATAAATATGCAAGACCGGGCGTAATTTTTTTTGGAGGCGATTGTTTCGCGATTTAGGCATTGGATTTATCGGATAGCAACAGATTGACAATTCCTGGGTAGTTGATAGCAGGAATACCTCCAAATCGACCCTCTACATACCATTGGCTAAATGGAGTTTGTGGTTTTACTTTTTTCTTATCAAAATCATCCAGCGAAAAGAATTGTGTAACCCCTTTATGCTTTTCTGTTAACCAAATCTGATCTCGCCGTAAAAGTTCGGATGACATCAAATTAATATTATGCGTAGAAAAAATAAGTTGAGCGTTGCCAGTGTTGGCGTCAGGATCATTGAATAGCTTAATTATTAATTCAGCCATAAAAGGGTGCATACTATTATCTAATTCGTCCATCATTAATACGCCACCATTTGATAAAAGATCAATCAAGATGGGTGCAAGGTCAAAAAATTTGCGTGTGCCTGAGGATTCTCTTTCTTCTTCAAAGTATTCATTTTTCCCCGAATCCGTTAAGTGTGCGAAAACGGGTTTGTTTCTCATATCTTTTAAAAGGCGTACTTTAATTTCTTCCGGGATTTCTGACGGGAGATTTATATCATCTGGTTCTGTCGTTTCTTGAATGCGTAGACCGGAAATACCCGTGTCAATTAAAGATAAAAGAGCAGAGACCTTTTTAACTAAACCTGAATCCTCAAACCAGTTTAATTTAACTTTACGTTCATTAACATCTAGGTGGTGCAAGTGATTGCGGAAATAGTTATAAACGTTGCGAATTAATTGAGGTGTGTTTGCACTATTGCCGGCTGTAGAGAGGTAGGCATTATTAGCAAAGAATGGCAGTCGTTTTTTTCCGCCTTTATAAAGGCTGCCAAACCGGGTTGTTTGCCAGTTGTCATTATGTTTTCTATCAAAAACTGTGGCTTGTTGTCCACTAGGAAAAAAAACTAAATTTTCTTCGATGATTCGGTTGGCTTTGTATGTCACATAATAGCGATAACGTACAAAATCATTTTTCTCATTGGGAGCAAAAAATTCGATTTCAAAACGTGTGGGTGAGGTTTTATGATGTTCAGATAACAAAAAGGGCTCATAACAGGGAATTTCATCCCCCTCTTTTAAATCACCTGATCTTGTGATGATGAATTGTAAGGCATAAAAAGCAAGCAGTAGATTGGATTTTCCAGAAGCATTGGCGCCATATAAACCGGCCGATTTTAATACTCCGATTTTATTACTGGCCGGGTATACAATATTTTTTTGCAAATGGGTTCCCGGAGTTTCCGCATATAGACTGAACGATTGTTCTTCCTTAATTGAGCGAAAATTAGTGACAGTGAAGTCTATGATCATTGTGTATGATAATTTAGAATATTTTGACGAAAATCAGGTAAAAAATATCATTTAAATTGATTTGCGTCAAAAATGCTTCTCGTACAGCTTCGGGCTCTGGCTGGGTAATTAGAGTTTTTTTATCATTGGAATCCTGAGGAAGGTCTTGCAAGGTTGTTGTGATTGCAAGACCTGAACTAAAAATTTTGGAAAATATGTTGATGAATTAAATCTGTTCAATAATCGAATTCAAAGTAGAACTCGGACGCATTATTTGAGCAGCCACCGCATCATCCGGTTGAAAATAACCACCGATTTCAGCTTGTTGTCCCTGTACGCCATTCAATTCAGCAACGATTTTCTGTTCATTTTCTTGTAACTGTTTGGCGATGGGGGAGAACAAAGCATTCAATTGCATGTCATCGCGTTGTTCGGCCAAGGCGACCGCCCAATACATAGCCAAATAAAAATGACTGCCGCGGGTGTCCAGTTCACCGGCTTTGCGCGAAGGCGATTTATTATTGTTCAAAAACTGACTATTGGCCTTGTCCAAAGCCTCCGCCATTACTTTAGCAGTTTGGTTGTCGGTTTTTTGCGCTAAATCTTACAGTGAGACCGCTAAGGCTAAAAATTCACCCAGTGAATCCCAGCGTAAGTGGTTTTCTGCGACTAATTGCTGGACGTGTTTCGGCGCTGAGCCGCCGGCGCCGGTTTCAAACAAACCGCCACCGTTTAATAACGGCACGATAGACAGCATTTTGGCGCTGGTGCCCAATTCCAGAATCGGGAATAAATCCGTCAAGTAATCTCTGAGCACATTACCGGTGACGGAAATAGTGTTTTCACCGGCTTTGACCCGATCTAAGGTATATTGAATCGCTGCTACCGGCGCTAATATTTTGATTTCCAGGCCGCTGGTGTCATGATTCGGCAAATAGCTTTCCACTTTTTTAATTAGATTAGCATCATGGGCGCGATTTTTATCCAGCCAGAATACCGCTGGTTGCCCGGTTAATCGAGCGCGGTTAACCGCTAATTTAACCCAATCTTGTATGGGCAAGTCTTTGCTTTGACACATGCGCCAAATATCGCCTTTTTCGACTGTATGTTCCAGTAGAACAGCGCCGGATTCATCCGTCACCTTGATCGTTCCATCCGCGGAAACTTCAAACGTTTTATCATGTGAACCGTATTCTTCGGCTTTTTGAGCCATCAAACCGACGTTGCTGACATTGCCCATTGTGGTCACATCAAAAGCGCCGTTGTCTTTGCAGAAATCTATCACCGCTTGATAAATGCCGCCGTAACAACGATCCGGAATCATCGCTTTGGTGTCGTGTAATTCGCCATCAGGCCCCCACATTTTACCGGATGAACGCAAGGCCGCAGGCATGGACGCATCAATAATAATATCGCTGGGTACATGCAAGTTGGTGATGCCTTTATCGGAGTTCACCATCGCCAGTTTGGGGCGCGTTTGATAAACGGCTTTTAGATCATTTCCAATTTCACTGCGTTGTTGATCAGGCAAGTCTTTGATTTTGGCGTAGACATCGCCTAAACCGTTGCGCGTATCGACGCCCAATTGCTGAAAAGTTTCCCCATGTTTTTCAAAGACATCTTTGAAATAGACTTTGACTGCATGGCCGAAAATAATCGGATCGGAGACCTTCATCATCGTCGCTTTCATATGCAAGGATAATAAAACGTCTTCTTGCAACGCATCTTGCATGGCTTGCTCGAAAAATTCAGCTAAGGCTTTGCAATTCATTACGCTGGCGTCGATAACTTCGTCCGCTTGAACAGGGATTTGTGGCTTCAGAACTTGCTCTTCCCCATCTGTTTTATGTAAAGTGATTTTTAGATTGCCAGGCTGGCCGACAACAGCGGATTTTTCATTGGCGTAAAAATCCTGTCCCTGCATGGCGGCGACATGCGATTTTGAATCGGCGCTCCATTGCCCCATACTATGCGGATGCTTTTGCGCGTATTCCTTAACGGCGTCGGCAACGCGGCGGTCGGAATTGCCTTCTCTCAATACCGGATTAACGGCGCTGCCCAATACTTTGGCGTAACGGGCCTTGTGTTGTTTTTCCGCATCGTTGGTCGGGTCTTCAGGATAGTTCGGAATTGAATAGCCTTTTTCTTGCAATTCTTGAATGGCGGCTTTGAGTTGCGGCACCGAAGCGCTGATATTGGGTAATTTAATAATATTGGCTTCCGGGGTTTTCGCCAGTTCGCCCAATTCAGCTAATGCGTCTGCTTGCTTTTGTTGTTCGCTCAAATTCTCAGAGAAATTGGCGATAATCCGACCGGCCAGGGAAATATCGCGGGTCTCGACAGCAATACCAGCCGCCTTGGTGTAGGCTTGTATAATCGGCAATAAGGAATAGGTGGCTAGAGCCGGTGCTTCATCGGTTTTGGTATAGATTATTTTAGAATTGGACATTTTTTGAATATTGAAAATTTATAAACTCAGTCGAAATAATGGCTTCTATTGTATCTATTCAGATTGCTAAAGGTGAAAAATTTTAATTGTTTTTGGCTTCGGTTATGTTGTTTTGCAAATCCAGACTAGACTTCTTAGTAACTTTCTTAAAAAAACAACGCATTTTGACAGTGTTTATGAATGGTTTAATTTTTCACGACAATATTGTAAAAGCCGCTTTGATAGGCTGTTTTGTTATATACAGTCATCCGCTTAAAAGTTTTGAGTTGCCCGATGATATCGATCAGTTGAATCAGCAGCAAAGCGAGTTGCTCAAGCTGGATATCAATGATCTGTTAAACGTTCAGGTGACATCGGTCAGTAAAAAAAAGCAAAAAGTTTCCCGCTCGGCCGCCGCCGTGTTTGTGATTACCCAGCGAGATATTAAACAGTCCGGGGTAACCAGTATTGCAGATGCTTTACGGATGGCGCCCGGCATTAATGTTGCTCGAATTGATGATAATGAATGGGCGATTTCATCGCGCGGCGCTAACGGTCGTTTCGCCAATAAATTATTGGTTCTGATAGACGGCAGGTCTGTGTATACGCCTTTCTTTTCAGGCGTTAACTGGGATGTTCAAGATACCATTTTGGAAGATATAGCTCGGATTGAAGTGATTCGCGGACCGGGCGCTTCGCTTTGGGGATCGAATGCGGTCAACGGGGTGATTAACATTATTACCCAATCCGCAACGGAAACTCAGGGAACTTATTTAAGCGCAGGCGGCGGTACGATGGAAAAAGTGTTTGGTTCGGCGCGGCATGGCGGAAAAATCAACGAAAACGCCCACTATCGTCTTTACGCTAAATATTTTGAGCGGGAAATGGATAATAACTGGCGTATGGGGAGAGGCGGGGGACGTTTAGATTGGCAATTATCAAAAACCGATGAATTGACAATTCAAGGAGATATTTATGAAGGCGAGACCGGCGATACCATCAATCTGCCATCGGTTCAGTCGCCGTATAATCAATTTATCAATACTCATACCCAGCAGAGCGGCGGGAATATCTTATTGCGCTGGAAAAAACAAATAGAGCCGGGACAATTCACCGCACTGCAAATTTATTTCGACTACACCGAAAAAGATGCTTTCGAATTACGCCAGGAACACAGTACTTTCGATGTCGATTTTCAACATCATTTTTCGCTGAACTCGGAGCATAATTTAACTTGGGGAGCGGGTTATCGTTTTATCAGCGACGATATGAGAGCGACTTTTATGATTACGCCCGAAGAATTGCAAAAAGATGTACACCATTTCAATTTTTTTATACAAGAAGAATGGCGGATTATTGAAAACGAATTAAGTTTTACTATCGGTTCAAAGTTTGAGCATAATTATTTCAGTGGTTTTGAAATTCAACCCAGCGCCCGTATCGTCTGGCAGCCGCATCAAGAGCATTCGGTTTGGGCGAGTGTGTCTCGGGCGGTAAGAACCTCTTCCCGCGCCGAGCAAGGCGGAGTCATTAATCAACAAACTATCCCGCCTTCACCTGCTTCAATGAATTTACCTGTTTTGGTTTCATTAACCGGTAGCATCGGGTCGGCTTCTGAAGAACTGTTGGCCTATGAAATAGGTTATCGCGCTGAATACTGGGATCAGTTATTTGTCGATTTATCGGCTTTTTATTTCGATTACGATAATTTGCGTAACTTTCATCCCGGCGCGCCGGAATTTGCCGGAACTCATCTTTCCCAGCCGATATATCTACAAACCGACATGAATGGCGAAAGCTATGGCGCTGAGCTCGCTTTATCCTGGCAAGCGATGGATAATCTACGGTTGAATGCGACTTATAGTTTTGTTCAAATACAATACCATACCGAAAATGGTAGAAGCAACGTCTCGGAAGATGAAGAAAATCAAACCCCTCACCATCAATTCAATATCCGCTCTTCATTAAAAATTAATTCCTCATGGGATTGGGATATGTGGCTGCGTTATGCCGACACAGTCGAGGATTTCGACATTCCCAGTTATTTGACAATGGATGCGCGCTTAGCCTGGAAGCCGGTGAAAAATATTGAATTGTCAGTTATCGGACAGAATCTATTGGATGGAAAACACCCGGAATTTAGTAAGAACTTTCTTTTATCCCGGCGGACGCAAATAGAAAGAGGCGTTTATGGAAAAGTTGAATGGCGATTCTAAAAATTAGACAAGGAATAAAGGCTTTATCCAATATTGGTTTAATTGCTTTGTTGCTGTTGCCTATGCAAGCCAATGGCGTATTAATAGAGCAGGTTAAAACGGTTTTTATTGTGAATATCGCTAAATACACCAGTTGGCCGGATTCGGATTTTTCTGATAAGGATAGCCTGTTTCGGATATGTGTTATCGCTGAACCGGCAATGTTTAAATTGATCAAAATTACGACCCAAGGCCAAACTGTTAACGGGCGTTTGATCGAAGCGATTGATCTATCACAAGCTGAGCCGCCGGTACGTTGCCATATTAAGTTCATTAGTCATGCGAAATATCAACCGTCTTTGCTTAAGCAAACAACATCAATATTATTAATCAGCGATTTCGAAAACTTTGCTCGCCAACCTGGAGCCATGATTGAATTGAAAGAGCAAGATAAACGTTTAAAAATTGTTGCCAATTATGATAATGTGCTAAAGGCGGGATTGAGCATCCGCGCTGCTTTATTAAGTTTGGTTGAAATTGTGAAATAAACGCTGTCACAATTTTAATGAGTGGAGCCGCTATGGCAAAAACTCAGCATCGGCAGGCTTATCCGGACGATCCGTTTCTATTTAATGAAAATCTCAGCCTTATATTTTTTTTGCTTCTTGTGGTTTTTAACCGGTTGTTCAACGGTTCAAGTACTTGATCGGCCATATCCTGCTTGGGGGCGACAAGTCAATTTACCTTCCGCCGATGGATCGCAAGTCAGTCATATTCAGATCCTTATACCCGAGCAGGATTATCCAGCCTGTATTCTGATGGTTCACGGCATGAACGAACACATCGGACGCTACGCAGAAAGTGCGCGCCTACTCGCTGAAAAATACCTGGTCGCCGGTTTAGATTTGCCCGGACATGGCCTGAGTAATCAGGTGATTGCAAAAGCGCATGATGCATGGCAAAAAGAGGGCGGATCGCAGGATATTAGCTCGGCTTTTTTACAGCAAGCGGCATTTTCCGATTTGGACGCCATGCGCAAAGATTTAGAGCAGGCCGTTCGCTACTTAAGCACGCAGTGTGATAAGCATTCGGAAAATAATAAATCATTGCCGATTTTTTTATTGTCTCACAGCTTAGGCTCATTGGTTTCGGCTTCCGCTTTGCAAAATTGGGAAGATAACGTTTTACAAAAGCGCATTCAAGGCGTTATTTTCACCGGCCCGGCTTTTTCCGTCACGGAAGTGCCCGGTTGGCGCGGATGGCTACAAAATCCGTTTATACAGTTAACTTACCATAACCATCAACATTTTCTGCATCCGCATGATGAAGCTTTGCCATTGTTAGTGTTTAATCAGTTAACCGCAAGCTTATTAACGCCCCTGCAAGACGGACTGATAGAATTTCTCTCGCTGCCGGGATTTCGGAAACTTTTTTCGCCCGCAACGCCGGATTGGGTTATGAATTATCTAAGTAATTGGGATGAGGAACGGCGCAGACATAACAATGATCCATTCATAATTCGCCGCTCAGTGTTGCGTTATGTCTTGACCGTGGAAAAAGAAATCATCCGTTTTCGCCGCGACATGGCGCGCTTTTCTACGCCTTATCTGATCATCTTTTCTGAATTCGACCCGATTACCCCAGCCTGGGGTAGTCAGGATTTCATTGAAGCAACGTTGAACAACCATCCCGATAATGAAGTTATGATGTTAGCGGGCGAAAATCATCATGAGCAACTGTTTTCCACGCCGAAGCTGCGGCAGCGCGTTTTCGATAAAATTGAGCAATGGTTGGCGCGGCGGATTAATTGATTGTAAAGGAGTTGTTTATGTGACTTGGTCACTGTGATCTATTTTGACTTTCTCTAATATAGCTTGTGCGCGAAGAATAACTTCAGCGCTCAGTTCCAACATCTGAGAGGTTATAATAATGATAGATTTTATGTTAAGTATTTTGTCGACGGTTCTGCACATGGAAATGCGGGATCATCATGATATTCCGTTTGCATTGCCGTTGGTAATGGCCTGTATGGTTGCCGGCTTAGTGGGTTTCACGATTGTTCGGTTCATTGGCAATGAACAGCAGGAAGACAGAAGGGATACCTTGGAATAATGGAGGTGAGCTGATGGTCTTATTTCTACAGCGCCATTAAGCTGTTATCCCGGCAATCCGCTTCAATTGTTTATTGTCAAGGAGAGTAATGGTTCCTCGGCTTAAATTAACCCACCCCTTATCTTCAAACTGTTTTAAATGGCGCGAGACCACTTCTCGCGCCGTCCCTAATTTAGCGGCTAAGGCTTGATGAGTGATTTTAACGACTTCATGATTGAAGCTTAATAGGGTTTTAGCCAGTCTGGAATCAATGTCGGAAAACATCACCTCATCCATCCGTCCGATCACATTAGATAATCTCAAGGCGAAATGTTTGAAAACGAATTCGCGGAAAAAGGCGGATTTTTCAAGACAACGATAAAATGCCTGGGCGGGTATTGAGAAAGCGGTTACTTCGGTTTCGGTAATGGCTTCAGCAGGGTAAGAATCGCCGCTCATTAAGCAAGAAGTGGTTAATACGCATGAATCGCCGGGTAATACTTGGTACAAAAAAATTTCCCTGCCGTTTTCTGATAAAAGTTGCGCTTTCACCGAACCTTCCAGTAGTAAAATAAAGCTGCTACACACATTTCCAGGTGAAAAAACCATTTGCCCGGGTGGAATACTAATCAGACTGGCGCTCTCTATCAAACTCCGTATCGCGGGTTCTTGGCAATGAATAAACTCGGGAAAAAATTGTTCCCAGAATTGTTGATGTTTCAAAATGGAAATTCCCTATGAATAATTCCTAATGATTTTCACATAAAAAATTTTGCTGAGCAGGTAATATTTCGTTATAAATCTATAGCTTTATGCAGCGCAATTTTTCCTTTGATGGTTACAGCTTTGCTTAGTTTATAATGTAAGTATGGAAGAGAAGTATTTATCTGATGAAAAAAACGGCGCTCATATTGATAGCTTTTGTTTACTTAGGCGGCTTATTGTTATGGTTGTTGGGCAGTCTGTTATTGTCTCCTCATCACAGTAAAGTTTTATTAAAAAGCGATCATTTTCAAGCTGAAATTTTTGCGATGGATCAAATTCAAGGATGGTATTTTCCAGTTGCCGGTTCTGCGCGTTGCGTGCTTTTGCTACATATCCTCGGCGGCAGCCGCCTCGGAGGCGCTGGCCGGTCTCGCCCAGGTGTCCGGCGTCCGTATCGCGAACGACTGCAGACTCGAGGTGGAACTCGCCGCCGCCGCCGCCAGCGACCGCGCGGGGGCCGTCAAGGGGCTGCTCGAGCGACTGCTCGACCACGACCACGTTCCGGGCGAGCTACGCGGCGGCGCAAGCCTCGAGAGCCGTTTTCTCGAGCTC
>SPJK01033120.1_pt1 | contig 15435 bp, 12 predicted proteins | sample 3741771 | NCBI WGS metagenome assembly SPJK01 (sample SAMN10925997, study PRJNA522277) | cold seep metagenome | isolation source: Elba SIP-enriched marine methane seep metagenome, extraction at timepoint T2 | place: Italy: coast of Elba, Mediterranean Sea | reverse complement strand
GTCAAAGTAATCATCTTTGCCGGTATAGGTGGCTGTCCTGCCGGTGAAAACGCATGGGCCATCATCCGGCATCGGAGACTTGATGGCGACAATATCAATTGACTCGAGAAGAATGTCTTTCTCAACTTCATAAGTAGCAGAATCGATGACGCGATACGGACGGCGATGTCGAATTTCGACCATGCCAAAACCGACATCGGTGATTTGTTTTATGTAGTCATCAAAAGATAAGCAGCCAGAAATACAAGCCGCTCGAAGCCTTTCGTCCTCAACTAGGTGATTAGGTAGCGGTACTGAAGTAATCGGATCTGACATAGCTAGTCGGCCACCCTTAATCAGAACCCGGTAGATTTCCGCAAGAGCTTTTTCGAGATCACCACCTGTTTTAAAGATATTGAACAAGCAGTTCTGTGCTGCAAAGTCAAAGGTGTTATCTTCGCAGGGAAGTGAGAGTGCATCGCCATCGATCACCTCAACAAAGCTGGGATCAAACCATGGGTTGAGCTTGGCAGCAATTTCAAAATTTCGGGTAGCGGCTTCTCTCATTTCCGGAACGGGATCAATCGCTACAACACCGCCAGGACGACGTGTGTAGTATGCTAATTCAAGTGCTTCCATTCCACCGCCAACACCAACATAGAGAACACGTTGATTCTCACGCATGTCTTCAGGTCGTACTGTCGCGCCGCAACCATAATTCATCTCGATCATTTCATCGGGAATTATTAGCTCGGGTAGATATTTTCTCGCAGAGTTAACGCAACAGAGATTTGCGTCAGGAGCCACAGCCGCCTCGCGGTAGACATTCTGAACGGTATCGTGATAACTCATGGAAACTTTCAAGTCGGTGCGCAATAAGATTAGTTTGCTTCCAAAAAGCTTAATCCATTGTTGAACCAAACCGAAGTCCAAGTTCAATGCGATGGTTAAATAGAATACCCTTCTTCAGATTTGTTAAGAAGGAATTTTCCTAACTGGCATGATGACGGCGTCGTATCTTCCGACGTGGTCGACGTGAATCGGAACCGCCTGTCGAGCGATAGCCAAATTCCATAGCAAACCACTCAGCAAACCTTTCACGGTCGGTATAACTGCGATTGCGCTCGTCTAGTAGATGGCCAAGTTCGTGGATCAATATATTATTAAGATAGTAGTCGCGGATAGCAGATTCTGTCCAAATAAGTTTCCAGCAACCAGATTCTTCTAGCCAAGTCCCGCCAAACATTTTGGTTTCATTAACAATGTTAGGTCCGGGGGGTCGGTGGAAGTATTCTGTCAAAGATTCATACAGTGGGTACAAATAAAGCGTTGGGCCCCACTGCATGCCGTAGCATGGTAAGCTCTGTTTCTTGCGAGTCATACGACTTAGCTGTACCACCTCTAAATCTCGTAGAAAATGAGGTGGCAATTCGGCAAGCCTTTCTCGTATTTCACAGCTCGTAACGACGTGTCGATAGCCGTTACCGGGAACTTGTTCCAAGATTTGGTACGTCTCCGCGACTCCCGATGGCTCATGCCAGTCTTCGGGCGGTGAGAAGGGGAGTGCCACATCGCGACGTGAAACGCGTCTACGTGATTGCTGAAGTGGGCTCAATCCACTTCGGGATTTGTTATCACGATTGCGACGATTTGACCGAACTTCTGAAGAAGTGAACTTTGGGTAGCTAATATTTCTCTGGTTTGAACGCATTCTCATTTGAAATGACTATTTGCAAGTGGATGGACTTTCCAATTGGTCTCCTTTCCAAGAGAAAATAGACAGCCTATGAGCTGACGAATTTTGAGCTGAGTAAATTGGATCGTGTTAAACAATTCAGCTCACTTACTATGCTACGCAGGCAAACAGAGAGATATCACAAAAATCTATAAGTCATAGATATGAAAAGAGATAGGCTTGGGACGTTAGGCTTTGAACCGCTGTGTGGATCAGCGAATAAGGCTCGATCATTGACTGCCATATTGGCAAAATGATCCAAGTAATTTCTTGGCAGGGACTTAAGGATTTCTATTTAGCCGTATCCTGGAGCATGGCTGAAACCCAGATAGATTTTAGGTAGGCATATTTCTAGAATCAGCAGATTGGAAATAAGAAGAAATCGCCAGTTAGCCACTCTGAGGAGGGGTAATTTCTTGGGGTAAGGTGTCAAATTGACTACATACATCGGAGTATTTGCCAAGCATTGGACTCCTGGCAAGACAAAAACTCGACTTGCCGAATCGATTGGCAAACTAGAGGCGGCAGAATGCTCTCGAGTCTTTTTGGCAACGACCCTAAAGCGACTTGATCAGCTTGGAGACCATCAGATTCTGGCTTATTCGCCAGCTCCAAATCGTTCTGATTTCGTTGAATTATTAAATTTGCATTCTCTCGATTGGAGCATAGTGCCTCAATCCGATGGCGATTTGGGAATGCGTATGCAGACATTTTTCCAAGAAGGGTTCGATCAAGGAGCGCAGAGCGTTGTCCTTTTGGGATCAGATAGTCCCGACTTCCCGCTCGAGGAATTATCCAAAGGAATCAATTGGCTTGAAAAGAAATCCGAAGGCGATCGAGGCCTCTTTTTAGGACCTAGCCAAGATGGTGGCTACTGGTCAGTAGGTATGAGCCGTGAGGTCGCCCCTATATTTTCAGAAATGCCATGGAGTAAGTCATCACTCATGGAGGCCACTCTTGCCAGACTTGAGCAACTCGGCTGGAAGAGGGGAGCCGATTTTCGGCTTTTAGATACTTGGTATGATGTAGACAATCATGCTGACCTCTCGTTGCTCAGCCAACGATTAAGAAACGCGTCGAAACATGGCAAGTTTCTTGAAATCCTTAACCAACAGATTAACAAGTACCTATGAATGCTAGTTTTGCAATCAATACGGTCTGGAAGAAATGTCTATAAATAGAAAGACCGATTTACTGATTGTTGGCGGTGGTGTTATCGGTCTATCGATTGCCTACGAGTTAGCAAAACGTGGTCTGCAAATAACTCTTGTAGAGCGTGGTCGTGTAGGTAGTGAGGCTAGTTGGGCAGGTGCGGGCATGTTGCCACCAGGCTCTTGGTATAGTGGCCATCGTAGTCTCGAAGAATTCGCCGAAACAGCGAATGAACTTTATCCAATATGGTCACGTGAACTATACGAACTCTCGGGAATTGAAAATGAGTATTGGATATGTGGAGCTAGGTATGACAAGACTCCCAATACTCAGTTTGCTGAAAGATTGAAGCGTTGGAGCGAACTTGGCGTTGAGGTTGAAGACCACAATGATCACTATTGGGTTCCAGGTGAATCACAGATCCGTAATCCAAGACATATCAAGGCACTTCACCGATCGTGTCTGAAGCTGGGCGTCACGATTCAACAGGGAAGCCAGGTCTTGCGAGTGGAGACTCCGGGTCGTCGCTTAACGAGAGTTAGTACCACCTCCGGAAATTATGAAGTTGATTCTGTGGTGATCGCGGCTGGTTGTTGGTCTTCAACGCTTGCGAATCAACTAGGGCTGAGTATTCCAAGCCGCCCTTTACGTGGCCAGATGTTATTGTTGAGGCCAAAGAGCCTGCCTTTTAATCATATTGTTCATCGGCACCCGTATTATCTAGTGCCAAGACGAGACGGATTGCTTTTGGTTGGCGCTACGGTCGAGCATGTTGGTTTTGACAGACGGACAACTGAGGAAGCTTTTCAGGAATTAATTCAATTTTCGCGAAGCGTCCATCCAATGCTTGGGGTTGGTAAGATCGAAGGATTCTGGAGTGGATTGCGCCCAGATAGTCTCGATGGGTTGCCTGCGATAGGGCAATTACCGGAACTTGAGAATGTTTGGATTGCCACGGGTCACAGCCGGGCAGGTCTTCAGTTTGCTCCTCCGACGGCAAAGTTGATTGCAGCGCAGGTCATGCAAGAAGGGACTCCCGTGTCTGCGGAAGCATTTAGTCCTGCTCGCTTTTGCTGCCCAGCTTCTTTGTCTTGTTAGAGTAATTATTCAAGGTATGAATTTGATGAAAAAAGTTGTGTTTGTATCACTCGCAATCCTCGCAGTCGCATCTCTTTTGTTGGCCCAACCGAGAATGCGTCGTCATCAGGCAAACACAACAAAGCCAATCCGATTGGTGCCTGCTACCGAAGAACCAAAATTCGAGAGCAGTGTTACTGTCTCGGAGGAATCATCTCATCGACATATCCACTCGAATGGAATTCCTAATCACAAAGTAGGGCGTTTTCCAAACCGCGGTAACCCTCATTGGATTGAAGAGCAGCGTCACCGATTTAAGCTCCCCTTAAACCCAAAGCCAAAAGAAGAGATAACCTCTCTCCATTTACAAGAGCGTTTTGGACCGCCTAATTTGCCATTCGGGGTTGCCATTAATGGCGTTCTATTTGATCCAGGAACTGCTGAGTATTGGAATGGAGACCGTGGTGCTGATTGGAACTACGAAGCCCTTGGTGGAGCCGTGCCGCTAGGTATCGATCAGAGTCATGCGCATGTGCAACCAAATGGAAGCTATCACTATCACGGCTTGCCAACGTTATTGCTTCAGCAATTGGATCATTCCGAAGATAAACATTCTCCTTTGATAGGTTGGGCTGCTGATGGATTTCCTATTTACGTCCAGTTTGGATATAAGGAAGCAGACGATCCAGATTCAACAATCATTGAGCTAAGCACTAGTTATCGATTGAAGAAAGGCTCCCGGCCAGCTGGCAGGCAAGGTCCGGGCGGAGAGTATGATGGAACCTTTGTTCAAGACTATCGTTTTGTAGAAGGCTCAGGTGAGTTAGATGAATGCAATGGTAGAACTTGCGTTACCCCTGAGTTTCCAGAAGGAACCTACGCCTACTTCTTAACATCCGATTGGCCGGTCATTCCTAGGGCATTTCGTGGAGCCCCAATTAATCTGCGTGGTCGACCATCAAGATAACTTTGGCCGCTTTCACGCATGAAAGCTCCTTCGCATTAGCAGTGGTTGGTTGTTTAGGATAGAATCTAACAAGTTTATTCTTGTGCCAATCTGATTAGCTAAATTACTTATGTCATTGCGTTTTCCGTTATTGCTGAAAAAACGTGGTGGAAGACGTACCGGCTCACAGCGGTGGGCACGTGCTGGAGAGCTTCTTTACCAGCTAATGTTTGTGTTTGTTGGTTTGGTTTTCATTTGGTGGGTGCTGTACGACACCCTTATTCCTGAATGGAGATTGATGCAGTCAGCGGCAAACTTCAATCAAACAACATGCGAAATCATAGGAAGCCGTGTTGCTGAGCGACCTGGCCTGACAAGTCGAGATTACTGTCCCGAGCTTCAGATTAAATTTGAAACGGAATCAGGTGAGCAGGTAGCTGTTTGGACTCGCCATGGTGTCGGTAGAGATGGACCGAGTATCCGCGAAGCAAGGCAATACCTTAAGCAGTATCAGTTAGGGGATCAGCACGACTGTTGGTATGATCCAATCCAACCAAACAATCCTGAAAGGGTTTTGATTAGTGTAAGTGGGAGTTGGATTCCCTATATTGTGTTGGCGATTCCAGGGTCTTTGGTTATAGCGGGACTGGTTGGTTTTACTCGTGTCCTTGTTGGAACTCGGTCATCGCCCGAGCATCGGTCGTCCTTGATTCACCAAGGAGTCGATCTGCGACTTTTGGAAGTACGACCTTCAAAACCAACGGTTGCATCGGCGTTGCCTTCTTCTGAGATAATCAATGACAGTCCAGGGACTCGGCTTGCGTATCGTCTGCCAATGGATGATACCGAGGGATGGCGCATTATTGGTATGGCCATCATTTGTGCCATGTGGAATCTATTGGCTGGCATGTTTGTCTATCAGTGGGCGGCCAGTTACTTCTCAGTAGGCGGAAGGATAGGTTTATCAGTCTTAGTAGTAGTTTCATTGGCCGCGACGAGTGCTTGGCTCTTATATAAGTTTTGGCAAGATGCTGGTACTGTTGGTGGCGTTGGAGTAACACGTGTTGAGTTGTCCAGGCATCCGCTGCGACCTGGTACTAGTTGTGAAGGGATACTTCTGCAGTCTGGACGACTAAAAGCAAGAGGCTTGACCGTCAGCTTGATCTGCGAGGAGATCGCTATTTTCCGACAAGGAACTGACACTCGCATAGCAAGTGTTGAGGTATACCGTGATATCCTCCTGCAAGAGAAGTCGATTAAGGTCAGCTACGGAAAACCCTTGCAAAAAGACTTTCAATTCATGATCCCTGGGGAAGGCCCGGTATCATTTACATCACCGCATAATGAAGTTCGTTGGGCAATTGAAATCGTGGTTGGTCACAAGAGGCGTCCTGAAGTTCGGCGTCTGTTTCCAATTTGTGTTTATCCTCAGGCATGGCCTGATACTGATTTGGGTAACATTTCGACAGAACCTGTTGGAGCTGTTGTATGAAACCTACTCCGATCCAAGATGTTGAACTTTGGATTGACCGAGGGGCTTGCGTTTTTGCTCCTAATGATATTATTACCGGCCAATATAATCTTGCAAAATGGTTAGACCATGATTTAGAGGCGGTCGAACTCAGTTTGCTTTGGTATACATCGGGGCAGGGTGAAGAGGATTTTTGCGTCCATTTTTATGATCGCTTTGATAAAGAAGGGCTTCCACTGCCAACGAATCCAATAGGAAGATTTGCGATCACACTGCCAGCAAGTCCACCTAGCTACGATGGACAAATTGTCAAAGTCTGTTGGACGGTTCGCCTTCGAGGTTTCTTCCAAAAGGGAAGGCAAAGAGTCGTCGAAGCACCGTTTACTCTTTTGAGTGATAGAAATCCGAATCTGCTAAATTCTAAAGAGGTTGGTTATGACCTCACTTGATTCCTATCCAGTTGTTCCTTCACGCTATTCCAATCCGTTCTCGACTTGCTGGACAACAAAACTAGAGTATGTCGAAAGTGATCAATCCGTAAGCGAAGTTTTGCAAGAATGGAAGGCAAATAATTGCTGGGGAACAATTGTAGGTCCCCATGGCACCGGCAAAACAGCTTTGCTATCGGCGCTGCGAACACAACTTGAGTTAGAGGGTTGGAAGTGCCATTGGATTGAAGTTAGAGACTCTCATCTTGAAGCGTTTATTCAGAAAGTCTCTCGACATCGTGGTAGCAAGGTAGTTGTCATGCTTGAGGGTTTCGAGCGATTGCCTTTCAGCAAACAGCTTTGGTTCTTAAATCGACTTCGAAGGCAACAATGTCATGTGCTAGCGACGCTTCACCGCAATTTTGCTATTTGGTCCTGGAGGTTCAAAACCTTAGCAAATACCGAGGTCTCCATAGATTTGGTGAAGACGCTATTCGAACGACTCATCTGTAATGCGGATCGAGATCTTGTCCCTTGGGCCGATGCGCTAGAATGTTGGCATGGGTGCGATGGGAATTTGCGTGAGTTCTGGTTCGAACTCCACGAACTGTACGAATCACGCCGTAGGCTCTCGGTTCCATTGCCTGAACAACGAACTACACGAGTTCGTACCGTTGCTGGGTAAGCGTATATGCGGCCCAAATTAGCTTTTTTTACGCTCCCAATTGGGTGGATTAACAAGGAAGTTAGACAGGTCTCCTCCGTATAATGCCTATAATAGGAACGGCTAGTCGGAGTTGCCTGCATGACCTAACCGGAATTTACTGACAAATTCGGGTTCTTCTCAAGCATTTGCTTGTCGAAGGTGGGTCCCACAAGTTACATATTACTAGTTGTGGTTTACTTCCTTGTACATAAGGTTCGCAAAATGTCGTTCGCGACCAAATCAACACTCGCTGTTTTACTTGTTCTAGGCTTGGCTGCGGCCGAAGTCTCCGCCCAATGCTGCACGACTAACTACACGGTTGGTTACGCGCCGACTGCGGTGGCTGCACCACCCGTTTACCAAACCACTTATTACAATGGTTGGTACCCAGGAAAGTATGCCTTGAATTTCACGCGCAATGTGCTTGGTATTCCACAGCCTACTACGACCACCTATACCGCTGGCTATGCACCCTACACCGTAGGTTATGCTCCCACAGCAACTTATACCGCTGCACGGCCTATCGTGAGAACTGCTTACCGTCCAACCTATCCGGTTACCTATGGACCGGTTGTGCAGAGCGTTGCTCGTCCTGTCGTGCTATCTCCGGTAGTAAGTAGCTGTACTAGCTGCGATCCTTGTAACGCATGCAACTCATGCAGCCCTGGTGTTACGCAGGCTTATTACTCTAATTCATCAAGCAATTGCAGTAGCTGTAATTCATCGGTGGTGACCTACGATAGCGAGCCTGTTCGCAGCAACAGTTCATCTTCAACCTATGAGCCCAAGCCTCAGTTGGCGCCAGGTGAAAATCCTTCGCCCGAGCGTAGTCTGTTTGAAAGTAACAAGCCAGAAGTCGATGATTCTTCGAAAGACATTGTCTTTGAAGACCCAGCGGACGAAGCTTACAACGCAGCACCACCTTTGTTTGCTCCGCAAAATCGTCAAGCAAATCGACATCCTGCACCTGTGTGGAACGCAGTTCATCGCTCAAGTGCCAAGCCAGTGATCCAAGAGAAGACCGCTGGGAGTCATCAGGTTGGCTCGGGTGGTTGGGTCTCAGCACGCTAGCATCAATTATTGCAAAGTACTAATTAAAAGCCTGCTTGGTAATCTGCCGAGCAGGCTTTTTTTGTGTCTTCTAACTAGTGATAGCACTTCTGAATGTGGTTCGTGACAGTTCGGCTTGACCAATTGTTACGCGGTTGCTAATTAATCCAACGGATTTCCAGTTAAGGAGAATTTGGTGTGGCAATAGCTAGCGACCATAGGCAGAAAAACAGCCAGAAACCGAGGCACCTCGTTCCGGTCGGATTGTGTGCTCTGGCAGCGCTTTGCATTTTTGATTCGCGAGCCTTTGCACAAAGAGTTCAGATTCCGGCAAACGGTTCACAGACTTTTGCTGCGCCAGCGCCCGCTTGGGGTGGTACGACAACGCCCGCCTATACTCCAAGCATTCCAGCTCCAACCTTTAATCCTTATGGCACACCTGCCAGTGCGGCTGGAATACCCGCAAATAGCTACCCGTCGGTCGCACCGACTATTGGTGCCCAACCAATAACACCCTATGTCGGCCAGCCTATCGGACCGAATACGGGATCGGTCCCAACATTATCCACCTCTCCCTATGGGGCTCCCATTTCGCCGGGGCCTTCCTATTCTTACGCAGCCCCTCCCGGTACTAACAGTTTTGGTTCCGAAGGCAACCCAATTGGTTGGCAGCCAGGTACGTATGGATTTCAAAATGCGAATGGTGAGACAACAACCTTTCGTCGATTGATTGCACGATTGCGTGGCGAACATACGTTGCTGCTCGGTGATAATTCAGCCGATGCGTTCGAGGTAAATCGATTAGAATTAGCATCGACGCTCGCCTTCCCTTTTGCGGGAAATATTGACGAGCCGTTGTTGGTTACACCCGGTTTTGCTTTTAATTGGTTTGGTGGTCCAGAAGGTGATCCTGCTCCCATGATGGGACCGCGTGGGCCCGACATGCCGCCACGAGTCTACGATGCTTATCTTGATTTTGGTTGGTATCCAAAATTCAATCCGAGCCTCGGTGCGGAGCTTGGGTTTCGGACAGGTGTCTGGACTGATTTCGATGAAGTCAACGAAGACTCCCTCCGTCTGTTAGGACGTGCCATTGGGGTCGTGACAGTTACGCCGGAATTTGAACTTCTCCTCGGAGTAGTCTATCTCGACCGACTGCGCGTGAAGTTATTGCCAGCTGGTGGTGTTCGCTGGCGCCCATCGCCCGAATGGGATTTATATCTCGTATTCCCTAATCCTAAGATTCGTCGAACTATTAGCTCAGCGGGTGGTGCTGATTGGTGGTGGTACGTTGGTGGAGAATATGGCGGAGGTTCATGGACGGTTGAAAGAGCGGGATTTGGCGACCGAGTCGACTACAACGATATACGCATCAACATGGGACTCGAATGGCAAACCATCTCACAGCTGCGTGGCCACTTGGAAATTGGATATGCCTTTGATCGTGAACTTCTCTTTGAGAGTGGAGATCCTGGGAAATTTAAGCCCGATGATGCGGTGATGTTCCGATTTGGCATAGGATATTAACGGATAAGAGAAATGCAGTTGAAGAAGATCAGGATTACTCCGTTATGCGTAGCCATTGGCTTATTTCTGAGTCATTCAGAATTATATGCCCAAGGGGTTGCAAACTATCCGGCTACCAATGCTTATGGCAGAGTGGACCAAGTTCCTGCTAACCCATTGTTCGCACAGCCATCTACTTCACGAATTTCTGAAGCCGCTTATGACCCTTTCTTGCAGACCGATGAGTCAATCCGGTTAGCTCAGAATACGAGTTCAATCGTGACGGAGAAGAATTCAGTTTTAGCCCCAACAGGCGCACCTCCAATAAATGATCGAAGTCGTCAACTACTCCAAGGAATCGATCTAAAGAATGAATGGATCCCCCAGTTTGATGAAGATAGTCTTGGCGAGACAAGTAGTTCCCTTGCGGTGAAGCTAGGCATGCCTGCCCCGTTCATCGGGGGACCTCTGCTTGTGAAGCCTAGGTTGGGCATCAAACTTCTGGATGGACCAGATGTTACCGATGTTCCAGCTAGGCTTTACGACATGGAAGTAGGCTTCGCAACCTTTCGAAAGATCAATGCACGATGGATGCTCAATGCCTCAGTCAACGTAGGTGTTTATGCGGACGATTATAGCCTCGATACCGATGATGCTTTGCAAGTCAGCGGCATGATAATGGGTATCTATAGCCAATCACCCCAGGTCCAATGGGTCTTCGGTGTCGCTGCCCTGAACCGAAATGACTTGCCGGTGCTTCCAATCATTGGTCTAACCGTCGACCAAGGTTGGGTCAAATACGAAGCTACCTTTCCCAGACCGCGAATCGTATGGCGTCTGCCAGATTGTGGTCCTGATGAAGAACGAGCTCTGTATGTCGGCGGTGACATTGGTGGTGGATCTTGGGCAGTTCAAAGAACCTCCGGTTTAACCGACTCGATCAATCTTTCACGCTTTGGTTTTCTAATTGGTTACGAACAAACAACGCCAAACCAAACAAAAGTGAACTACGAACTAGGTTACTTGTTCAATCGAGAGATTGAATTTGAAGAGACCGGCGAAACCTTCGATTTGGATGATTCGCTGTTCGCGCGAATTAACCTTGCTTTTTGATTGATCAGAAGTTTTCCCGAATCAGATTTCCGAGCTGCTCGCCACGATGTTGGAGTATTTCTCCATAAGTGATTCAACTTGATATTCTTGCGTGAGGCCGACGACTTGCGGTGAGAAGCTGTCATGTACGATACTGCGAAGTTCTTTAACATCAGTGATTTCACCAGCTCCAATTGCTTGGACAAGTATGCTGCCAATCGCAGTTGCTTCGACCGGTCCCGTAACAATCGTTTTGCCTGTTGCACTTGCAGTAAGTTCATTTAATAGCTCATTTTTAATGCCGCCGCCAACGACATGAAGAACCTCGATGGAGGTATCAACAATGCTTTCCAACTGCTTAAGCGTAGCTGAGTAGCAGAGCGCGAGGCTCTCAAAACAACATAAAGCCATCTGACCTGGTGTCTCTGGAATTGGCTGTTGAGTATTGCGAGCAAATCCCTGGATTTTTTGTTGGATGTTCCCCGCTAAGCCGAATTCAGCGAAGTTGGGATCAACAAGCGTGCGACCAGATTCTGCTTTCCTGGCATGCTCAACAAGTTCCGAAAAACTCAGTGAGCATCCATCGGTTTCTAAATCACGTTGAAGCTCTTGGGCCAGCCATAGACCAGCAATGTTTTGAAGAAAACGAATCGAGCCGTCCACACCACGTTCATTAGTAAATGGCGCCTTACGAGCGGCAACAGAATTGATTGGAGAATCAATTTCAACACCTAGCAGAGACCAAGTTCCACTGGAAAGATAAGCCCAGTTTTGATCACCAGTGGCTGGAACTGCTGCAACCGCTGAAGCGGTATCGTGACAAGCCGGGGCAATGACTTTTATGCCACTCGGAGCTCCCGTTTCTGTCGCGACTTCCTTGCGGAGATCTCCAATAACGGTGCCTGGCTCAACGATTGGACCCAGAACACCACTTGGCAAGCCAAGCTCATCAAGTAGTTGGCTGTCCCAGCTACCCGTTTCAATCGATAGCATGCTGCTGGTTGAAGCGATGCTCAATTCCGTAACAATTTCTCCCGATAACCAAAAATGAAATAGGTCGGGTATAAAGACAAGTCTTTCCGCAGCATCAAATAGCTTGGGTTCTTTTTCATATCTGGCGGCGTACTGGAACAGTGTATTTAGCGACATATGCTGAATGCCGGTTCGCTCGTAGATATACTCAAATCCGCCAAGCTTTTCACGAACTTTATCGGAAGCAATCTCGTTCTGAGGATCTCGGTAACAGTGAGGCAAAGAGAGTAATTCGCCACTTGCTCCTAAAAGTGCCCAATCAACTCCCCAAGTGTCAACGCCAACACTCTTCAGCTCAACGCCTTCATTGCGACACCATTCGACGGCAGAGTTTATCCCTTGCAGGATGTTTCTCCATATACCGGTAAGATCCCAAACGGGACCTGACGGTGTAGGGCAAGCTAAGTGTAAGAAGCGGTGAACTTCTTGAAGTTGTAGATTTTGCGATCCTTCCTGGAGAACTCCGACAACCGCGCGGCCGGAGCTAGCACCAAGATCGATTGCAAGGTGAGCGTTTGACATAGAGGAGAAGTTCTTAATTAGCGTAGAAAAGCTTCGTGCAAACCACCATCAACATTGATGATTAGGCCAGTTGTCTTGCTCGATTGATTTGACAGAAGGAAGTAGGCCGCCTCTGCCTGATCAGCTGGAGTAATTGGTGACTTTGTTAGTGTACGTTGAGCATAGAACTGCGCCAACTTACTTCGTAATTCATCATCCGATTCAGACTCACTGTAAACAATGTCGTACTTTGCAAGTGATGAAATCACGCGATCTCGCGGGAACATTGTTGAACCCTCAACGACTGTGGCGGGTGCTATCGCGTTAACACGAACATTGGGAGCCAGTTCGATTGCCAATTCACGGACTAAGTGATTGGCGGCAGCCTTGGAGGTATCATAAGCAAGTGAACCCTTCTTAGAAACGGCACCGTTGACGCTGGTTGTCAGAACAATTGCCCCTTTAAGTCCTTGCTCCTTAAAGATGTCACGTACCGCATCGACCATGTTGTAGCTTCCTCGAACGTTTACATCGAAGGTTAGCTTCCATTGATCTTCGCTATTCTTGCCATCTAAACCAGGTGCTAAGAAGACACCGGCCGTGACAACCACTTTGTCGATACCGCCGTATGCCAACAAGGTTTGCTTGATAGCTTCGCGAATCGAGTCAGGATCGGTGATGTTGACCGAGACTCCGATGGCAGGACCGCAACCTGAAATACCAGTTCCCGCAACGCCAATACCCTGGCCATAGATACCGGTAAGTTCGTCGGCAGTTGCTTGAGCGGAGTCAAGGTTCAGGTCAGCACAGACGACATGAGCCCCTTCTTTCGCAACGCGATGGGCGACTTCTTTGCCAATGCCAGCCCCGGCCCCAACAACGAGAACTACGCTACGAGCTAATTCTTTCTCAGCTGGCATCCGCTTTAGCTTGGCCTCTTCTAGTAGCCAGTACTCGATATCAAAGGCTTCTTGCTGTGGTAAAGCAATGTACTCATCCATTGCCTCGGCACCACGCATAACCTCGACGGCACAATTGTAGAATTCTGCCGTCACGCGTGATTCACTTTTGTTCTTACCCCAGGCAATCATTCCTACTCCAGGTATCAAAATGACGGTTGGGTTAGGATCTCGCATGGCAGGCGAGTTATCATGCTTACAAGCCTCGTAGTAAGCTTGGTAGTCAGCACGATACTGTTCTAGGCCAGAGGCCAATTTTTCTTTAAGCGAGGCAAGATCCTCGGTTTTAGGATTCCAGTCAACATAAAGAGGCTTAATCTTCGTCCGCAAGAAGTGATCGGGACAGCTGGTCCCTAATTCAGCAAGACGAGGAGCGTCATTCGAGTTTACAAACCTTAGGATGGTTGGATCACTTTGGACGGTACCGATAAAGCGTTTTTGCTGTGAAACTTGACCACGAAGCCAAGGTAATAATTCTGCAAGGAGATCATCTTTCTTATCATTGGAAAGCGTTTCAAACTTTTGTCCGCCAAAGGTATCTTCCCCTTTGTCCTTGGATTCGATGTATTCAGCAGCTTTGCTGATAAGAGAAAGTGTGAGTTCATAACATTCACGATCGTCATCAGCCCAATTGATCAGTCCGTGTTGTCCCATGACTAAACCCTTGAGCGATGGGTCTTGTTCAACTTCACGTTGCATCATCAAGCCGAGTTCAAATCCAGGACGGAGCCAAGGTACCCAGCCAATTTCGTCACCAAAGATTTCCTTAGTAAGTTCTTGGCTGCGACGGCTAGCAGCGACAGCGATAACCGAGTTTGGGTGCATATGGTCAACATGTTTCGCCGGCAAGAAGCCATGCAAGGGTGTGTCGATTGAACTAGCACGTGGATTGAGGTTGTAGGTGCAGTGTGGGAAATAGCCCACCATGGCATCTTCGGCAGGTGTTTTTGGCCCTTTTTCGGGTTGGGCATCGTAGGTCTTTTGAAGGGCAAGCAAGTCTGTCATATAAAGCGAGGCAAAATTTTCAGCTTTACTTGTTCGTAGGTCTCCGCCCGAGCCCTTTACCCAAAGGACCTCAACTTCTTCGCCAGTAACGGGATCAATTTCAATAAGTTTCGAAGATGTATTACCACCACCTGTGTTGGTAATTCGTTGATCAGAACCAAGCCAATTTGATCGTTTAACGAGCCGTTCGATACCAGGCGACCCTTCGAGTTCGGAATCGCTCCAATTGTGATTGACGTGCTTTTTGCTGGTTTCTGTAATTGAAATGGACATATTAGATGCCGGTAAATGTGGGAATAGGTGTTGCAATGCCACATAATCACACGTATAATCTCACATGTCAACAGATAATCCACCAAGTTGTGTGTTTTTTTGTGGGAACTAATATGGCCGGAACAAAAAAGGCTCCGTTGGCTCGACAGCGTAGGGATGAGATTCTCTCCGAGCTGGAAGACCGAGGTGCAGTACGCGTAGCGACCCTTGCAAAACGCTTTGAAGTCGCTGAAGAGACGATACGTCGTGATCTCGACATGCTTAGCGAAGAAGGCCGAGTAGTTCGAACGCACGGTGGCGCGCTAAGTATTCGAAACCAACGTTTCGATTTGCCTGCAGCCGTAAGGCGAAATAACTTTGCTGCTGAAAAGCGTCGAATTGCTTATCTCGCATTATCCCACATCGAAGAAAACGATGTGTTGGCGTTTGATGCTTCGACAACAGTCTTGGAGCTAGCTTGTATCCTGCCCGACATGCCATTGACGGTCATTACGCACGGAATCGAGGCAGCGCGTCTTCTTGG
>SPJK01069593.1_pt1 | contig 15444 bp, 14 predicted proteins | sample 3741771 | NCBI WGS metagenome assembly SPJK01 (sample SAMN10925997, study PRJNA522277) | cold seep metagenome | isolation source: Elba SIP-enriched marine methane seep metagenome, extraction at timepoint T2 | place: Italy: coast of Elba, Mediterranean Sea | reverse complement strand
TAAAATCAATACTATTTGGGTATTACTTAAAGAGTGGTGGGGAGATGAGCTATCTCAGGCACAAAAATTGGTATAAAGCCTTAGATCAAAAAAATAAGCGAGATGTGATCATTAACCTTCACTTTTGATTTTTATAAATTAACTATTGATAGGTTTGAAAATGGATCAAATACCACATATATCTGACACGATCAGAATACTTTCAGGCCGGATTGAAACAGAAATCAATCGTTTGAGTCGAGATACATTGAATGATAGTAAGCAAACAGATTCATTAGTTTTTATTGGTAACTGGCAAGATGCCATTCCACGCTCAATTTGGGTAGATGCCTTGCTCAGTGCCATTGATGTTCGTTGTTGGGGCGTTATTCGTACTCAAGCAGTGAGTGGTTCAGCCGTTATGCTATCGCTTAATAATCTATTAAAAGACACGCTGGGGTATTCTAATGCGACAGTCTCGCGGGTTATTTTTATTTTGCGTTTAAGCCGCTGGATTTCATTGTGTTCAACCTTACGAACAGAGACAGGAAAGTTTAGGGGGAATGTCTATGCGGTTCATGACCAACCTATTTCATTAGAAGATACCCTTTATTTAGATAGTAATTATATTGAGTTCGTTAAAAAGCAAACCTCGCACAGTAATCAGGCCATAAGAAACTTAGCTCAATCGGTCTGGCAGTTAATAAGCCAGGTAGTACAGCAAGAAAATAGTTTCCAGACACCTTTATTAAACCAAGGCCTTTATGAGGGATTAAATCAGCTAGTGTACAAACAGGAATCAATAGCCAAAAGAAATCATCATGTGATCCACGTTTATAATTTAAACGTGGATACAAAACACCAGGTTCAATTTTTAAACGTGGTAAACAAAAAAAATGAAATCAATAAAAATCAACAAGATAGCATCCAGGTTCAAAAATTAAACGTGGCCTCTATATGTAGTAGTAGATGTAGTAGTAGCTCTTTAAATAAAAAAGAAATAAATAATAATACACCTACTACAAATTCCGCAGGAATTTCTAATTTAGATAAACAAGAAATTAAACAAAACTTAATTTATCCCAAAGTATTTAATGCCAATGAAAATAAATTAGCCAACATGTATCTAAAAAAAATAGAACCGGATTTACAGCAAAATATTTTGGATGAAACGGCTGCCATTATCAAACAACGCAGTAAAAGCAGTAATCCTATTCGAAATTCAATTGGCTACTTGGCGTGGCTGTGTAATGAACACGCTAAAGGCAATACCTACCTGACCAGTGCCTATATGAAACATCAGGAACAACGTAACAGAAAACAGGCAAGAGAGAAGAAAATTAAACAACAGCAGCAAGAGATAACGGCAACAAGTTTGCAAGGAGGGTACATCAGGGAAATTATGCTGAATGACTCGAAAAATAAGGACGTGGATAAACATAAACAAAATAAATCAGCTAATGACCGCTGGAAAGGCATGAACCATACTGTCAAGCCAAAACACCGATGAATATGATTTTGTTTGAATGGCAGGGTGTCCACGGTGGGCAGGGTAAAAGTTGAGAAAGATTAAAAATTAAATTGTAAGGGTGTCCACGGTGGACACATGATTTTATGAAAGGTGAAACGATGGAATCAATATTTGAAGATAAAAGTGAACAGAATGACAACGCTAAAAAACTGGCACAAACAATTCCTAGAACGATAGTTGAACAACCAGGAGGATTACGCAGTGAAACCCGAATGACTATCCAAACCCGACAGGCACAAAAGATCGTAGTGGGTCGGCGAAGAGGAAAAGACATACAGCCCATTATTGGTTTACTAGATTTTGGTCGGCGTATGAAATTACTCTGGCTATCGGCACAGGCTGATGATCCTTATGCAGATTGGTATATGCTAAAAATTGAAGAATCAATTAACGAAGCCAAGACAGTCATTATTGAAAAGAAACAATGGCTGGATGAAGTGTTAAATGCCATGGATGGCTTTGATGTCGGAATTGCGCATTCACTAGAGCCCATACAGGTCTCTATTGTATTTCAAAACCCTTACGGCTATATGGGGGCCTATTTGGTCTCTGATTATGATGCCTTATGTTGTTCAGTCTTTACTGCCAGCCACATTGGATTAATCGATAGAAAAATGGCAAATAGCATTATGAATGCAGCCGGTAAATCAATACGTCGTACGTTTGATATGGTGGCAAAGTGGAAGTTTACTGGCGTGACCCGTGAAGATGTTGATCTTAAAACGCCCAGTGGCATACGTGCGTTAGACACTTATGGCGAATGTCCTGAGCCAGTACTGAGTAAAACAAAACGAGCCACGATATCCCCTGAGATTAGAGACAAGCCAAAACCGGTTAGCATTACAGTAAAGCAAAAAAAGGTTGATAACAGCCAGCGAGAAACACTTCAATTCACTGTGCCAGACGATAACGAGGCGATTGAAAAGCAAATCGATGCAACAGAGTCGTTATCAGAATAGGTAGATAACACGACTTACAAAAGGCTTTAACCTTTTAAGGGTAAGGGTGCGCATTGATTAAAAACCATTACCCGTTACCACTAAAAAAATGCAACAGCAGATCAACTCTTTATTACCGTTTAAAAGCACAACGGGAGCCTGGCGCAGAATTGAGACACTTGAAGCAGAAAACCGTCAAGTGGTCAAAACCATGATGGAAGTTGCTCATTATTTTAGGCAAGTGATTGCTGAACCGCGAGAAATTTATCTCAGTGTTCAGGAAGTCCGCTCATTAACCGTGTATATACGCTGGCGTAAAAAAGGCGTGAAAGGTCATCAATCGTATTTAGTGCTTAATAGCCTAGCAGGCCAGGATTTTTTACTTCGCCAGTCACCCGCAGTACAACAACTGTATGTGCGTTTCAATCAATGGGCACTGGATCTAAATCTGGCTCATTCATTACGCTTAAATGAGATCAGGCGAATCAAAAAATATTTACAGGATCTGCAATAGCAATGGGTTGAATTGCAAGAGATAGAATAGCAATTGATGGTTAATAAACCTAAGCCACTGACATTAGGCTTTTCAGTATCAATTGAGCGCGAAATTGCTAAGCTAATCTGAAAAATAGGTAATGGCAGATGACTAAAGGTGATCAAAATGATAAATGAATTTCAAGGGTTAGGTAACTTAGGTACAACACCCTCTCTAAGTCAGGTAACGGTGGGTGATGAGCAAAAAAAGGTCGCTAATATGCGTATCTATTTTGACCGTCCAATAGGTCAGGACTTTAAAGACAAAGGCGGTTTTTGGTTAACGGTCGATATTTGGGGATATCGTGCAGAAGAAGCCAAACGCGTATTAAAAAAAGGTGCTCGCGTTTTTGTTAAAGGCACCTTACGCTTAGAAAGCTGGACTGATGAAAACGATCAAACCCAGGTCGAGTTGCGATTATCAGTCGATTATTTTTTTATCGATACCGTTTGTATCGACAGCGTTCACTATCGAGAAAAAAAACCAGCAACGAATGAAACCAAAACAGAGTCACGGGAACATGCATAAAAAATTCGTTTTTAAAAAGTAATGATTATCACCTATGCATTAGCCAATGAAGCAAATATCTACGGCCATGATCTTCAACCTGAACCAACAGCCCTTTGACAGTTTCGATTCAGCCGCAAAAATGCGAGATGTGCTGATTAAAGAAACTGAACACCGGTATCAAGTCGAATTATTTGAAGCAGGCAATGAAGAAGCTGGATTTGTGATTAAAAGAACCCCGCAACAATGCATGGATGACACAAGCTACCCAACCAACACGACTAAGAAGACGGGAACCATTACTACCAAGATTTATCACCCGGCATTAGCAAGCTACCTCCTGTACTTCCCGCTGGCTATATTCAGTGTGCTGCCGACATTATTTTCTGTTGAACTATGGAGCGTGGTTTTATCGATTTTAGACATCAAAAGCTTGCCAGTCTGGATTGATGCAGGCCTGTTAATCCATAGCACACAAATAATTGGCGCTGCAGGTGTCAGCTGGATAGTGTCAGCGGTATTGATTAATTATTACAGCACTTCATTACGGATTGATTCCCATGGACTGACCTTTAAAAAAGGCATTTTGACACGCGACGTCACCCATATACGTTTTGCAGAAATACGCACGGTAGGACTAAGACAAGGCTTATTAGATCGATTGCTCAATATTGGTATTTTGGAGTTTGCAGCCTCTGGCACGGATGATGTGGATATTCGCTTTATCAATATCGCTGACCCGACCGGCGTCAAAGCAGAAATAGCAGTCTTTATCGAGCAACAGACCCAGACCTAACGTCAATCAAACAAGTGGGTAAAGAGAAACAAAATGAAGCAACTGTATTTATGTGAAAAACCCAGTCAGGCAAAAGACATAGCGCGTATGCTAGGGGCTAATCAGCGAAATAACGGTTATTTTGAAGGCAATCAGTCGATAGTCACCTGGTGCTTTGGTCATTTACTGGAAATGGCTGCCCCCGATGATTATGATCCCCAACTTAAACAATGGCGACTGGACACCTTACCCATCATTCCTGATCCCTGGCAGTTAAAAGTCAGAAAAGAAGCCAAGAAACAATATCAAATTATAAGCAGTCTATTCAAACAAACGCATGAAATAGTCATTGCAACCGATGCCGATAGAGAAGGTGAAGCCATTGCCCGGGAAGTGATGGAAAAAGGCGGCTGGAAAGGACCTGTAAAACGGCTGTGGTTATCTGCACTGGATGATAAAAGTATACAACGAGCATTAGACACGCTGCTGCCAGGTGAGCAAACTGAAAACTTATATCATGCCGCCTCAGCACGATCCAAAGCAGACTGGCTAGTTGGCATGACATTATCCCGTCTTTATACCTTATCTGCCCGACAATCTGGCCATGATGGTGTGATGTCAGTCGGTCGTGTACAAACTCCCACCTTAAAATTAGTGGTAGACCGTGACCGCAGTATTGAAGTCTTTAAGCCGATAGCATATTTTGAAGTGCTGGCTGATTTTAAAACCAGCGGGCAGGGCAGTGCTGTCTTTACCGGTAAATGGCAAATCCCTGATACACAGGCCGATCCAGAGCGCCGCTGTCTCAGCCATTCATCGGCGCAGCTTGTGGCAACACGCTGTCAAGGCAAAGAGGGAAGCGTCATATCCGCCACCACAAAAACAATCAAACAAGAACCACCGCTGCTATTTGCCTTATCGACATTGCAACAAGAAGCCTCAAAACGCTTTGGCATGGGCGCAAAAGCGGTTTTAGATGCCGCCCAGGCACTGTATGAAACCCATAAACTGACCAGCTACCCCAGAACCGACTGCCAATATCTGCCACAATCTCAACATGAAGCGGCTGCAGACATCATTAACAGCTTAAAACAACAGCAACTATATCAAACCATAGCAAAACAGGCCGATGCAACGATTCAATCTAAAGTCTGGAATGATAAAAAAATCACCGCGCATCATGCCATAATCCCAACAGACAACAAACGCACCACCCAACTGACAGAGACAGAAGCAACGCTTTACGACTTGATCTGCAGACGCTATCTGGCACAGTTTTATCCAGCGTATCAATTCAATCAAACTCATATTGAAATAACCGTAGCAGACGCCATTTTCCAAACCACAGGAAAACAACCGCTCGATCAGGGCTGGAAGGTGACCTTACAGGATGCTGATAGCGAATGCGGAAACGAAAAAACAAAACAACTAGCAAATATTAACCAAGAGGACAGCGTCAAAGTAATAGAAACCAGAATAGAACAAAAAAAGACTCAACCGCCTGCACGTTATACAGAAGGCACCTTGATTCAAGCGATGAAAAACATTGGTAAAACCGTTGAAAACCCAGCATTAAAAAAACGGCTAAAAGACACCTCGGGCATTGGCACAGAAGCCACCAGAGCATCCATTATTGAAGTTTTGTTAAAACGCCAGTTTATCAGCAAACAAACCAAGAAAAACTTGATCAGCACACCGCAAGCCCGAGCACTGATTGATGCTCTACCAGACCCCGTCAAAGACCCCGCAACCACAGCGGTATGGGAACAGGCACTGGAAGATATTGCCCAGGGTAAAGGCAATGCCGAACAGTTTGTACAAGATCAGGCAAATATGGTCAGACGGCTAACTCAACAAGTAAAGCAGGGCACACCCAGTGCCTTTAAAACACTAGACACTCAAACAAAAAAGTTTGCCTGTCCCCAATGTGACCATTCATTAGTCAGACGTAAAGGTAAAAACGGTTTTTTTTGGGGCTGTCGCAACTATCCAGAATGTGGCATCACCTTACCCGATGATAAAGGAAAACCGGGGAAATCAAGAGAAACAGTCAAGCCAACCGATCAACCCTGTCCAGAATGTGAAAAGGGAGTAATGATCATGCGAACCATTAGAAAAGAAAAAAAGGCAGGAAAGACCTTTTTAGGTTGTAATCGTTATCCAGCATGTAATCACACAGAGGGCTGAGATTGACCCCCGCCTCTGTCATGATAAAGAAGCCAGAAAACTCATTTAATTAACTCAGCAGCTAACGAAAATGACTTTATCGACTACTATTAACCTAATATTATTAAGGGAGTTAACCCGTGGTTAAATCAGAGTTAATTAACGCGCTCAACGAGAAATTACCAGAGCTGGAATTTAAATATGTCGAACTAGCGCTCAATTGCATCATTGAACAAATGGCAGAAGCCTTAGGCCAGGGTGAACGCATTGAAGTGCGAGGCTTTGGTAGTTTTGATTGCCGATATCGACTTCCCCGGGCTGGACGTAATCCTAAAACGGGTGTACCTGTTAATTTACCAGCTAAAATTGCAATTCACTTTAAGCCAGGCAAAGAAATGAGGGAAAGAATCAATGTAGCTCGGGAGCATTGCAATATTACAGATTGATCGCTTGGCTATCTGCTTCAATGTAGTCTCGTACCTGAAAGATCAATACTGCTGTGGGAGAAAGTTTTTTGCGGTTGTTGAAACGGGTATTGGAATAAAATTTCATTTAATCAAGTTTAAATTGAACGAAAAAATGAGGTTGAAAACAACTATTGTGACTGACTCTTGACAGCCAATGGACTAAACCGCTCACGCGGTAACTCACTAATTCAATTTATCCTGCGCTAGAAAACTCAAGCCATCATCTAAAAATATTAGAAGTCCTAGCTTGTCTAATGGAGTCATGGAATAAATCATTCCCTACTCACAAAGGAGAAGACTCATGACTTCTATTAGCGAATCAAAAACCAATAGTCCCTTACGCCAACGCATGATCGAAGATATGACATTGCGTAAATTAGCACCTAAAACTCAATCAGGTTACATTCGAGTTATCAAGAATCTTGCCAGCTTTCTCGGGCATTCTCCTGCCACCGCAACCTCAGAAGAATTACGGAATTATCAGATACATCTGACTAATAACGGCACATCTCGAATATCATTGAATGCAAGCGTTACTGCACTCAGGTTTCTTTATACGGTCACGCTGGAGCGTCATGGAATTATTGCAAAAATCAGCTCAGTTCCCGTTCCACGGAAACTCCCTATTATTTTGAATAAAAATGAAGTGACCCGATTAATTGAAGCGGCAGCAAGTAGTCCTAAATATCAAGCCGCTCTATCAGTCGCCTATGGTGCTGGACTCAGAATCGGTGAAATTGTTGCTTTAAAACTGAGTGATATTGATCGTAAAAGAATGACTTTACGGGTTGAACAAGGCAAAGGCCGCAAAGACCGTTACGCCATGCTTTCACCCGCATTACTAGATTGTCTGGAAAATTGGTGGCGAATAGGTCATGCACAAGGAAAAATTCTTGAAGGAGGTTGGTTATTTCCTGGACAAAACCCTATTAATCCCATGAGTACACGACAACTGAGTCGTGCCTGTCATTCAGCCGCTGTCGATGCAGGGATTACAAAGCGTGTTTCAATGCATACCTTACGACATAATCCCGAGTACCGAATAATGCCGAGTTGTACTAACCTAGTTGTTTAAACTCCATACACTTCAATAAGTTCTTACTAAACTGAAGCTATCTCACTAAGCATTATCCCATTGTCTAATCTGTATGACCATCAGGTCAAATACTGAGGAGATAATCATGAATAAACTCTATTTCCCTAATCCTATCATTTTACAGTGCTTACAAGCAGGACCGCTGGGTGGACATATTGATGCCTTCGTCAAGCACTTATCCAATGAAGGTTATGCCGTGTGGACGATTAAATATTCAATGCGTTTACTTGCAGATCTCACAACATGGATGCAACAGCAACAAGTTGTGATAACAGCTCTTGCAGAACAGCCAGTCAATACTTTTTTTCAGCAACGCTATCAAACTCTGCTTCCTCATCGTGATGATCGGGCCATCCTGGTGAAGCTACTCACTTATCTTCGAATGACAGGGATCATAGTTGAACCGATTAAGGTTGTTAATAATCCAGCAATTGACTATATGCTACAAGAGTTTCAGCAGCATTTGATTGACCAACGGAATCTGGCACCTATAACAATTCAAACCTATCTCGGTACGGTAGAGCATTTTCTCATGCATTGTTATGCAGTAAAGCCACTAACACTGGATACGTTGACTGTGCCGGAGATCACCGATTTTATGTTACAACAGGCTCGCCATTATAGTGCTGGACATACCCAATTGATCGCTTCAGGGTTACGCAATTTTTTTCGATTTTTGCTCCAACAAGGAGTAACAAAAATCAACCTTGCGCAATGTGTATTGGCTCCAGCACGAAGACAACTATCAACATTACCAAAATTCATGAAAGCCGATGATGTTGAGCTCTTGTTGCAAAGTGTTGATCAACAAACACCGACAGGTCGTCGTAATTTTGCAATTCTTCAGTTGTTGGCACGATTAGGTCTACGCTCTGGTGAAGTGGCATCACTCACTTTGGATGATATCAATTGGGATGAAGGGATAATTACTGTCGGTGGCAAAGGTGGGCATAAAGATCAGCTCCCGTTACCACAAGAAGTTGGACAGGCAATTGCCAACTACTTATGCAATGGACGCCCAAGTTGTTCAACACGGCATGTGTTTGTGCGGCTCAGAGCACCCTTACGTGGTTACTTCTCTCTTCGTCTGGCAATGGGGTTCAAGTTGTCTGAAGCTCAGCGTCTGTTACCTCGATTTATTGATTTTCTTGAACATCAGAAAGCCGAGTTTATTACCACTGATTTGGCCGTAAAATGGGCAACTGAATCTCATACTGTTCAACCTGCAGAATGGGCTAAATACTTAAGTTTAGTCCGTGTGTTTTCTCGATTTTGCAGTTCAATTGATCCACGTACAGAAATTCCACCGATAAGGTTATTACCTTTTCACCCACATAGAGCATCACCTTATATATACAGTGATATTGAAATCAAACAACTGCTTCAAGTCGCAGGCCAATTGCCTTCACCTACTGGACTGCGTGCTCATACTTATGCCACTGTCTTTGGCTTACTTGCCGTTACGGGTATGAGAATTAGTGAATTAGTATCACTTGAGAATAAAGATGTAAATATTGATCAGGCTGAGCTAACGATCCGTGACACCAAATTCGGTAAATCTCGCTGGCTCCCTCTGCATCCTACGACTCAACAGATACTTCATCGATATGTATTGAAACGTGATCATCAATATCCGATTCCATATAGTCCCCGCTTTTTTGTCTCCGAAACAGGAGCTGGATTAGTTTCCTGTACTGTGCGAGCTACTTTTATTAAGCTCTCACGAAAGATTGGTTTGCGGGGAATAACAGATAGTCATGGTCCTCGGTTACATGATTTTCGTCATCGATTTGCTGTTCAGACATTGTTACGTTGGTATCAGGATGGAGCCGATGTGGATCAACATCTCCCTGAGCTTTCAACCTACCTGGGTCATGTGAAGGTTAGCGATACTTATTGGTATCTTACCGTTACACCAGAATTGCTTCAATTGGCTTTACAACGTTCAGAACAAGGTTTACAGGAGGAAAGAGCATGAGTGCAAATATTACATTTTCTGTACTATTGGAAACATTTTTTACAGGATGGTTGATGCAACAAAAGAACGTCAGCTCACACACGATTGCGAGTTATCGTGACACTTTCTGTTTGCTGCTACGCTATGCTCAGAAACAGTTACATAAAACGCCAGAAAAATTATCATTGCCTGAGTTAAATGCATCAATGATTATTGCTTTTCTTGATTATTTACAACATGAACGTGGTACAAGCGCTCGTAGTCGCAATGTCCGCTTGGCGGCAATCCATTCTTTTTACCATTATGTGGCACTTCAGGCTCCCAGCTACAGTGGGTTGATTGAACAGGTGTTAGCTATTCCCAGCATGCGCTACGAGCGTCATCCTATTGAGTTTCTGACTCACGATGAAATTGAAGTATTACTTACGTCAATTGATCAGAAAACCTGGTTTGGACGACGGGATCGGACAATGTTGTTATTGGCTTTGCAAACAGGTCTCCGCGTATCTGAGTTAATCGGCCTCTATTGGAAAGATATTGTTTTTGGTACGGGGGCTCATGTCTGCTGTTTAGGGAAAGGACGTAAGACACGCTGTACACCACTTCGAAAAGATACTGTTGCAGCATTACAATCATGGAAACAGGAACAAAAAGATCTTTCAGATACCCCTGTATTTCCTAATATTAGAGGTCTGCAATTGAGTCGTGACGGAGTTGCTTATATCCTTGCTAAATATGTTGCTATCGCCTGTGAACATTGTCCATCAATGCAACAAAAACGAATTTCACCTCATATTTTGCGCCATTCCGCCGCCATGGAACTGTTGCAAAGTGGTGTTGATTGCGCAGTCATTGCTTTGTGGCTAGGCCATGAGTCGATGGATACTACCCAAATTTATCTTCATGCTAGCCTTAAAATCAAAGAGCGTGCTCTCGATAAAACAAAATCTACGAATGGAAAATCAGGCCGCTATCAACCCGATGACAAGCTAATAGCCTTCCTCAAAGGACTCTAATAATGCCGAGAAAAATAACACTCAAGACGAGAGCGCCTCCATATTATTGATAGTAACTCGGCATTAGCGGCATAGTTTTGCAACACACTTGCTGGAACAGAAAGTTGATATTCGAGTGATTCAAGTGCTGTTAGGGCATAGTAAACTTGAAACCACCAGCCGTTATGCTCAAGTGGCAACCAGTCTTTTGCGTGAAGTGATTAGTCCACTGGATAACTTAGAATCAGTCGGCTGAAGTATCTGCAATGCCTCATTCTGCCTTAGAGGTTGCGGATATATTCCACAATTATGGCTCATCATGGCGACAATCACATGCAGGCCACCTTAGTCTAGGTCAACTCAAGGTGATGTCGGCTATTGAAAGCTGCCGAAGTTCAGTACTTGGCGGTCATGTACTGTATTGTGAATCGTGTCAGCATTACGATATCGCCTATAACTCATGCCGTAATCGGCACTGCCCAAAATGTCAGGCCAGTGCTGCCCATCGTTGGCTAGAAGCACGTCAGACTGATCTGTTGCCTGTCGATTACTATCACGTAGTCTTTACACTCCCCGAAAAAATCAGAGACCTTGCTTATCAAAACAAAGCGGTTGTTTATGGTATTTTATTCCAGACCGTTGCTCAAACATTACAGACCATTGCAGGTGATCCAAAACATATTGGCGCTAAAATAGGCGCTACTCTGGTATTGCATACATGGGGCTCTGCGATGATTCATCATCCTCACATTCATGGCATCGTGCCTGGTGGAGGGTTATCAGATGATGGAAAACAATGGATTGCTTGTAAACCTGGCTTCTTTCTGCCCGTTCGTGTGCTATCACGTTTGTTTAGGCGGCTCTTCCTAGAGCAACTTGTCGATGCCTATCAACAGGGTAAATTACAGTGCTTTGGTCAACTTCAAATGCTTTCTGAGAACCGAGCCTTTAAGGATTGGATTAAATCTTGTCGCCAGCAGGAATGGGTGGTTTACGCCAAACGTCCTTTTTCTGGTCCAGAGGCAGTGCTGAATTATCTATCCCGCTATACCCACAGAGTTGCTATTGCTAACAGCCGTCTTATTGCTATGGATGATCAGGGAATATCTTTCAAATGGAAAGATTATCGAAACAAAGGTAAAAAACGATATGGAACCATGACACTGTCTCCCGATGAATTTATTCGGCGCTTCTTACTTCATGTTTTACCCTCAGGCTTTCATCGGATTCGCCATTACGGGTTACTTGCCAATGGCGGGCGAAAAGACAATATAGCGCTAGCACGTAAATTGCTGATTGATAACAATACAGAAAAAGAGGATGAGGAAGAAAACGATGTAATCGAGAGTAATGAAGTGACGCCTGCCACTTTTATTTGTCCAGACTGCGGTGCCGCTTTAATTGTTATTGAAACCTTTACACGTGGACAATTGTCCAGAGCTCCACCCTTAATGGCGGTGGCGGTATGAAAAAACATATCGAAGTCAGCTTACCCTATCTAATATATAGCTATTGGCCAAACTTGGTCAGGGTTGAGCTTGTCCTAGCCTGTGAATATAGAGCTTATGTTAGATATTATAGCGACTTTAAGCAGCAAAATAGCCTTTGTATAAACAACTGCGACTTCAAAAACAACAGGATTACTTTAAACGGAAGCATTTTATTCAGGCTTCAGCAGGCAAGCAATTTTCAAATCCCCATAGCCAGTGACTTACACATAATTCATCATACTATCCCGCGGTTTCGTCCCTCGACGATTATCTGACATCTGCCCGTTAAGATACCATTCCTCCTATGGTTCTGCATGGGTGCAGCTGTCTGATAATCCTTAACATAAGCTGACTTTGAGTTCATTAAAAAGCTGAACAAAAAAATTGAAGGAATGCAGCGTGTTGCTGATTTTTCTATTCATCAATTAACATAGAACATTTTATTTTGGCTGATGCGGGTGCAAAGATAAAATCAGTATTTTCTTTTTGCTCATCAGGAGTAAACTGATTGATCCTGTTTTTTTCAAAGTTCCAGCGTTTGCGAAAATAATCCACGAACAGATCTGTCAATTTCCAGTTTTCAGTTTCAAAAGAGGGGTTATCACCGGCTTTTAGCTCTGAATGCCATTTTAAATACGGCATTCGTCCTATCGGTTCAGATAAATAAAAACTGCTAAACACTTCAACTTCTCGGGTTTGATTACGAATTATGGTTAATAGAGGAATGCTCGGTAAACCATCCGATACAAAGACACCTAATGACCCATCCGTAGTTTCATCGATACGCGAGATGACATCTTCCAAAGATGCCTTAAACAATTTGGCGTAATCGCTAAATTCATCAGGGGTGTAACCTTTGATCTCGCGAGCTCTTAATTCTCCAGCCGTACAACCTTCTTTGATGATGATCAATCTTAAATGAATGCCATCTCTGATGGCATTTTCTATTTCTCTTACTTGATGTTTATAGCGCGGATCAAAGGTAATCAACCAGTAAACATGATCCCCATGCTTTAATCCATGCATCAATTCAGAGAAGTCCATTTCTTTGTTGGTGATGCCGGAAAATCCGCGATTAACAGAGCCTGATAGTATGGTATCAACATAGCGAATTAAGGCACTGTAAAAACTTTTTTCGGTTTCTTTGTGTTCTTCTGCCGCTATCAGCCAATGGTGAAAATGACCGACAGAGACCATGACAGACGAAAACAAACCAAACTCGGAAATAATTTTAAATACCCAGCTGTATTTTTTGTCTGCAAACTCGTGTGCCAGTACTTCAAAAATTTCGTAAACAGCGAAACCGCCAAAAATCAGAACGAGAGAAAGCAGCCATTTGAGCTTGTTTGTTTTTGTTGTCATTTAAACCTCCAAAAATTTGTCCGGCATGTAACGAACAAATAAGTTAGCTTGGATGTTACTGGTAGACTATTATATTTTTAGTGCTTATCACTCGCGAACGCGATCGGATGTCGCTAAAAAATCAAGCATAATTTCGTTCATCTGCGGCCATTTTGCGTGTAACTGCTCACCTTCACAATACCATGTTTTAACGTTATTTTTACATTCACGGTAAGCAATACAGCCATTATCCAGTTTTTTAGGAATCGGTGAACACTCATTACAAGCGGCCCACCAGCCAGAAGTGTCCGAACCATATCCCGGAAAAAGATGATCATTTTTACTGTGCATGACCATCACTGAAATCGGCTTGGGACAACTGTGGCTGCTCAAATCATCATAAGTAATACCTGCAGCACTGGTTGCAATGGCAGTCGGAATATGCCTAGTTCCACTCATAAAGGCTACTGCCATTGATGTCGTCCCGCCGTCAGAATGACCCGTCAGATAAACACGGTCGTCATCAATACACCATTTTTTCGCCATCAATTTAGGAATTGTTCCCAATTCAACAGCGGATGAAGTTGATAATTCAGGATGATCAGCATAGGCAATAATAAATCCAGCAGAAGTCGCCTGATAAGTGAGGTTTGTTAGTTTTTCACTTTTGGCCCGGTTGGCTTTTGCAGGCGCATAAACTACCAGCAAAGGATGAGCGATCGTTTTATCGTAATTAAGAGGGGTACGGACATTATATTTAATGCCTTCCCGTGTTTGTTCGCCATAGGTAGCGCCTTTTTCACCGTCTAATTTGCCTGTACTGCAGCTTTCCCGTTTGGATAAATTGACGTAAGAAGCGCTTCCAATATTAGAAAATTCATCACTATCGTCAATCAAAAACAACATGATGATAAATACTGGCGCTATCAGTATTAAATAACCAAGGTTACGTAAGGTAAGATAGGATTTAAGGTTTAAATTTTGCATCATAGTTCTCCTTAAAATTTTTTTATTTACTTTCCACTGGATCAGGAGATTGTTTGTTTATTTGATTAATGCGATTTACTTTTATAAAAAACACAACAAAAAGCACGACAAACAAAAATATAAAATATCTACCCCATGGGGTTTTAGTTCCACCAACTCCAACAGAAAACGGTAAATGTGTATCCAGCTTTTCACCTTTGTGAACTATAGTGACATGGGCTAGATAATCACCAGCACCGTATTTAGAAAAATCAACACTGGCATTAACTGTTCCCGTTTTTATTTTTTGTGCAGGTTGATAAAAAACACGCATACCTTCGGGTTCTTTCGTCACTTCAAATTCTAATGAGATATTTCTTAGTTTTTTACCCTCAAAATCAAAAACTAAATTTGTTACACCTATATTGGGAATTTCTTGGCAATATCCTTGATCACTACTAAATTTTGGTGTGTAAGCGGTAAAGTGAATTTTTTCAAAACCAACTTTGATGCGACAATTATCAATTTCATCTGTCGGTCCCCTGTGGCTGAAGCTGGGTGTAGAAAAAGAAATACTTAAAAAAAATAAAGCTAAAATACTCCAAAAGTTTGAATGGTATTTTTTTCCGCTCTTGTTATTTTGTGTGCTTGTGAATGAAATTGAATGAATATACGTTTTCATTTTAAACCTCTTTTTTTAC
>SPJK01053101.1_pt1 | contig 15451 bp, 10 predicted proteins | sample 3741771 | NCBI WGS metagenome assembly SPJK01 (sample SAMN10925997, study PRJNA522277) | cold seep metagenome | isolation source: Elba SIP-enriched marine methane seep metagenome, extraction at timepoint T2 | place: Italy: coast of Elba, Mediterranean Sea | reverse complement strand
GACCAAGATGCAGAGAGTGAGATAATGAAAGACTGGTGTAACAATGACGGCGCTCGCCGTCTTAAAGATAAAATTGCTGAGTATTGGTCCGATCGCGGCTACGATGTCGAAGTCGATCTGGTTGATGCTGGCTTTGTGCCTGCGATGCGCAGCGCCCGTACCGATGTTCGCAGCAACATGGTCAACGGCATGCCACGCCGCAAGCTCGTGAACGTGAACGAAGTTCGCAGCGAGTATCGTCCAGACTAAGTCTGGCGGGCAGGTTCTGGAGAGGGCTTGCCGTATGTCACGCCAGGGATCAGTGGATCGAAGGCGGTCATAGGGTCGGCGGGAGAGTGCCGACCTCAATGAGATGGACAAGAAGGGCAGTGCCGCAGCGCGGGCTGCCCTTTCGTTTATCTGGAGTTCGAGCAATCTGGTGCGGTTTTGAGCAAAGTTCTGTCCAACTCAACCCGCATCTTCCGCCTGACATTTCATATCACGCCTGTACACACTCAGGCACAATAGGGCTCGCAACGACTCAGAACATGTTCTAGGGCAGTCGCAGGCACTCACGAGGAACTTTGGGTATGGCAAATCGTGCAGCGGTGATCTTGGCAGCGGGGCAGGGAACGCGGATGCGGTCCGCGCTCCCGAAAGTCCTGCATCCGGTTGGCGGACGCCCGATGATCGACTGGTCGATCGCGCTGGCGCAATCGGTCGGATGTGAGCGCATTTTGGTGGTTTGCTCACCGGCTGGTGAAGCGGTTCAGGCGCATGTCGCGAACGTGCTGGGTGCTGACGCCATCACCATCCAGGATCCACCCCTTGGAACCGGACACGCGGTGCTTACGGCGAAGGACGCCCTCAGTGATTTTGACGGTGAGCTGGTCGTCCTGTGCGGCGACGTTCCCTTGATCCAAAGCGAGACGGTTGAGGCTCTGTTCGCCGAGGTCCGCAACGGAGCAGCTGTCGGCGTGCTCGGGTTCGAAGCCGCCGATCCCGGCGCGTATGGCCGATTGATCACGGATGCAGAGGGCAACCTCGATGCCATCGTGGAAGCAAAAGAGGCGTCGCCTGAGCAATTGGCGGTTTCGTTCTGCAATTCCGGCGTCATCGCCGCGCGGTCAAAGACCATGTTCGACCTGCTTTCACAGGTTACCAACGATAATATCAAGGGTGAGTATTATCTCACCGACATTGTCGGCCTGGCGCGCGCGGCCGGCAGCCCCTGCCGAACGGTCAGTTGTGACGAGGCGGATGTGATTGGCATCAATACCCGCATCCAGTTGGCCGAAGCCGAAGCCGCGTTCCAGGCCAAGAAGCGGGCCGCCATTCTTGAGTCTGGCGTCACTATGACCGCGCCTGAGACGGTGTTTTTCAATCACGACACCGAAATCGAGAATGATGTCACGATCGAGCCAAATGTGGTGTTCGGTCCCGGCGTGACCGTGCGAAGCGGGGCGCGCATTCGTGCCTTTTCGCACCTGGAGGGTGCAGACGTGGGCCCGGACAGCAGCGTTGGGCCTTTCGTTCGCTTGCGCCCTGGCGCTGTGCTCGAGGCGAATGTGAAGATTGGCAATTTCGTCGAGGTCAAGAACACGCGCATGGGGGAAGGCGCGCAAGCCAGCCACCTCGCCTATCTTGGTGATGGCGAGATTGGCGCCGGCGCAAATATCGGCGCCGGTACGATTTTCTGCAATTATGATGGCTTCCTGAAATACAAGACGACGGTCGGCAAAGGGGCGTTTATCGGCTCGAATTCTGCGCTGGTCGCGCCGGTGACGATTGGCGATGGCGCCTTTGTCGGATCAGGGTCTGTGATTACCAAGGATGTCGAACCGAACGCTCTGGCTGTGGGGCGCGGTCGACAGATGCAGAAGGCTGGTTGGGCAACCGCCTTTCGGGATAAAATGGCGGCTGTGAAAGCTGCCAGAAAAAAGGGCTGATGGAGGAAGAATTTGGCAAATGAGCTAGAGAAAGAAAACGCGGCTCACGCGGCCATGGATTTTGTCGAAGACGGTATGACGCTCGGGCTGGGCACCGGATCGACCGCAAAATTCTTTGTTGAAAACCTGGCTGAGGAAGTCGCCGAAGGGCTCGTTGTTCGCGGTGTGCCAACTAGCGAACAAACCCGGCGCCTGGCAGAATCGCTGGGTGTGCCTCTGGTTGATGTCGAACAGGTCGAACGCATCCACCTGACCGTGGACGGCGCCGATGAAGTTGACGAACATGCGCAACTGATCAAAGGCGGCGGCGCAGCACTGCTGCGCGAAAAGATCATCGCCAATGCCAGTGACCTGATGATCGTGATTGCCGACAGTTCGAAGAAAGTCGACATGCTGGGCCAATTCCCTTTGCCGGTCGAAGTCACGCCCTTCGGTTACACGATCACCGCGAAGAAGGCCTATGACGCGCTCAAGAAAGCTGGCGTTCTGAAGCCGATGATCAATGTTCGTACCGGGCCTGGAAACAAGCCGATCGTGACCGATGGTGGGAATTTCATCCTGGATTGTTCCTGTGGGGCGATCCCGGACGCGCCACTCGCCTCAGCATTGCTTTCCAACATTCCAGGCGTCGTCGAACACGGATTGTTTATCAATCTGGCGCGCACTGTGATCATTGGCGCTGACGACGGCGCCACCATATTTGAATACTAGGACGCAGCCGCCATATACGGCGCGTCATTCAATTCTCTCATTCCGACAAGGACTTCGCCATGGCCGACCATTCCTATGATTATGATCTTTTCGTGATTGGCGGCGGCTCTGGCGGTGTCCGCGCCGCGCGCATTGCGGCCGGGCATGGCGCGAAAGTGGCGCTGGCTGAAGAATATCGCATGGGCGGCACCTGCGTGATCCGCGGCTGTGTCCCGAAGAAGTTCATGGTCTACGCCAGCGATTATGGCCGCAAGATCGAAGAGGCGCAGAAATTCGGCTGGGACGTTACAATTGGTGATTTCGACTTCCCGGGGTTCATGGCGAACTTGCATGCCGAAGTCGATCGTCTGTCCGGCCTTTATATGAGCGGCCAGGTCAATGCCGGGGTGGATGTGTTCGAGGAGCGCGCTGAGTTTGTCGACGCCCATACTTTGAAACTCAAATCCAGCGGCAAGACGATTACAGCCGAAAAGATCCTCGTCGCGGTGGGAGGCTCGCCGTGGCGTCCGTCATCAGACGAGCTGCCGGGCGTCGAACACACGATTACCTCGGATGGTGTGTTCCAGCTGACCGAACTGCCCAAGCATATGGTCATCGCAGGCGGCGGTTACATCGCGTGTGAATTTGCGCACGTTTTCGCCGGCCTCGGGGTCGAGACTTGCCTTGTCTATCGCAGTGACACGGTCCTGCGCGGCTTTGACATGGATATCCGCACTGAAGTGCATGAAGGCCTGAAAGAAGCCGGCGTTCGCGTCATCACCAACTCTGTCTTCGAGTCGATCGAGAAGACGGACAATGCCGAGACGCCGCTGCATCTCAAACTCGACAATGGCATGACGCTCGATGCCGATGTGGTGATGATGGCGGTCGGTCGTCGTCCGCACATTGATGGGCTTGGCCTCGACAAGGCAGGGGTCAAAGTTGGCGACCGCCACGAAATCGTCGTCGACAAATATTCCAAGACGAATGTCGACAATATCTGGGCGGTCGGTGACGTCACCCGCCGCGCGGAGCTGACACCGGTGGCGATCCGCGAAGGACACGCGTTCGCCGATACCGAATTTGGCGGCAATCCGCGCACATTCGAGCATGCCAAGATCGCCACCGCCGTCTTCACCCAGCCAGAGGTCGGCACAGTAGGTCTCGCCGAACATCACGCGCGCAAGCAGTTCGGCGACATTGATGTCTACAAGACCAAGTTCCGGCCGATGAAGAACATGCTCAATGGCAAGATGGAGCGCGTCTTCATGAAAGTCATCGTCCGCCAGTCTGACCAGGTCGTGGTCGGCGCGCACATCGTCTCGCCGGATGCTGGCGAGATGATCCAGATGCTCGGCATCGCCATCAAGATGGGCGCGACCAAGCAGCAATTCGACGAGACTTGCGCCGTCCACCCGACCATTGCCGAAGAGATCGTCACGCTGAAAACCAAATCATAGCCGTTGCCGACTTATGGCGTGCCTTCGCCATAAACGTTGATCGCGTGACCATAGGGCAGGTGGCGTCCTTCATCATATCCGGATGTCACATTGAAGCCTGTGTCCCAAAGGATCGCGGCTTCTTTGTAAGGCAGCAATGATTTCACCGTTTCCTGATGTGCGGCGTCCAGTGCCTGGAAGTGCTCGCGCAGACGTTCGAGGCAATAGACGCGGTAGCGCGAAACTGGCATGTCGCGATATTCGCAGCCTTGAACATTCATCTCAAAACTCGACTGATCGGCGCCATAGGCGGTCGCATTCGCCGCCAGTTGCTGCAGATGCGTTTCGCAGACCTCCTTGAGCATCGGAGCCATCTCGTCCGAGATATCAGTTACGAAGGCGCCTCCCGGAACCTGCCGCGCGCTCCACATGCGAGCGACCCATTCATAGACGAGCGGCGCGCGCGTGCGCATGATTTCTTCCGGGTCAGGATCCTGGCTGAAATGCCGGAACATTGGCGCCATGAACCCAAAATCCGCCAGTGAAGGCCGCGTGCCAAGAAGGTAAGGGCGCTGCTCGAGAATGCGGGTCATGCCATCGAGCGCGTTGAAATAGCCCTGCTCGATATGCGGCCAGGTCGATGGCGTGAGGCCGTCGCGTTTGGTAAAATACTTGATCTGGCGTCGACGGATCATCCGCCGCACGACAGAGCGGGGCAGGGGCACCGGCGTGCTGATCTCGTCGACCAGGATGTTGGAAATCAGCTCGCGGCTGTACCGATAACTCCAGCGATAATGCATCGCCGAGCGCCATAACCATTCATCCGCATAATCCTCAAGCAGCATGGCGATGAACGCGACGACCGGGTCGTCCGGCAAGATCGGGTTTTCCGGCATTTCCTTTTCGAGCTCGAACAGGATCGGCGTGGTGTCCGACATCCAGCGCCCGTCCTCGCGATCAACAATCGGCATCTGGATCGAGCCGACTTTCTCCTTCAACTCATCGGCTCGGTCATAGGGCATGCCGTGCAATGTGTAGGGGACGCCCTTGTATTTGAGGTAGGCCTCCAGCTTGCCCGTATAATAGGATACGCGTGATCCATAGATTTTCATGCCAACCTCCCAAAGGCCCTGACGACCCCGGGCGACCCTAGCCTGCGATGGATCAAAAAATCCATGCTGAATTTTATCGGGGCGTGCTAGATGTGCGCACGGAGTGACCGCCAGCGAGGAATAGAAATGTATGCGCCGATAATGATCATGGGAATCATGGCGTCCGGAAAATCCCGCATCGGTGAGCGGGTCGCGCAAGCACGCGGCGGAGTGTTCATCGAGTGCGATGACTGGCATCCGGAAAGCAATGTCGCCAAGATGCAGGCCGGGATTCCGCTCACCGATGAAGATCGCGCGCCCTGGCTGGATCGGCTGGCGCGCGAAGTTGGTCGCGCAGCAGAGACGGGTCCGCAGGTCGTGTTTTCCTGCTCAGCGCTGAAGCGCACCTATCGCGATCGCCTGCGCGCCGGGTTGCCGGATCTGACCACCATTTGCCTGACGTTGGATGCGGAAACCGCCACGCGCCGGGCGAGCGGACGGGATGATCATTTCATGCCGAGCGCGCTGGTCGACAGCCAGTTGGCCACGTTGGAACTACCGCAAGACGAGCTGCGGACACGATTGGTCGATGCAACTCAGGATTTTGAGCGCGTGTTCGAAAATGTCGAACGCGCGCTTGAAGATCTTTTACAGGCTTAAAGCTCGCCAAGCGCGATATGCACGCGCGAGGTTTGTGCAACCAGTTCAGAAACCGGGGTCGGGGTCGAGTCAGCCAGTGGTCCGGTCGTGGGCCACATCGCCAGAAGCGTTTCCAGTTCTGTGATCAGGCGGCCGGTGTTCTGCTCCTCCATCCGGCTGGCAATGTCCAGCGCAACCACGGTGAACCCATAAGCATCCTGATATTCACCAGGATCAGTGATCGCGCCATCGGTGACACCAATGCGGTATTCTTCGAATACGGTGTCCATCAGATAGCTAATAATGTCGGCCGGATCGCCTCCCGCATTCTGCTGCATCAGGGCCATGTTGGCATCGGCGGCGGCGAGTTGCGGTTCGATCTCGTCCGCCGGCCGTCCCTGTTCAAGGGCTTCGGAAACGGCGAGGAAAATCGCCTGGTCAAATCCCAGCGCATCTATGCCGGCGCGTTCGGCTTCGTGCGTCTCTGAAACTGGGTGCAGAAGGTGTTTAGCAGCTTGATCAGGTGCACCGGCGCGGAACAGGGCCAGGCCTGCCTCGACATGGCCGGACATGAAGGCGACGCGTTTCTCGACCGGCAGCGTGTCCATGCTGTGCCCGGCCTCGCCGCCTTCGCCCTCTCCCTCGCGGCTTTCTCCGCTCTCGCCGGCATCGGCACTGATAGTCGGTGTTTCGCTGGTCGTCGGTGTCTCTTCGCTCGGCGCCTGGCCGCACGCGGCAACAGCGCCAGAGGCGAGCGCGGTGCTCAGGCCCAGTTTGCTCCAGGTCTTCATGCGGAGTTTCATCGATTTATTTCCTTCAGATAATCTGCAAGATGCTTTAGGCCTTATGCGCTTAATGATAATCAGTCGCAAGTAGGGAAACATGCTTATTTCGATTTCCAGTGTTCTGGACGCCGACCAGCTCGGTCTCGTCACAGGGTTGCTTCCGGAAGTGGTCTGGAAAGATGGCGCTGAGACAGCGGGACGTGTCGCCCGGCAGGTGAAGAACAACCAGCAGGCTGACCTCAGCCAAACCATCGGCCCGAAGATCGAGCAGATCCTGTTCAGGCAGATTTCGCAAAACCCGGTTTTGCGCGCGGCGGCGCAGCCCGCTAAGTTCTCGTCTCTCCTGCTCAGCAAGACCCAATCCGGAGGCGGATATGGCCTGCACGTCGACAATGCGTTCATGGGAACGGGCGACGCGGCGCTGCGCACGGATCTCTCATTCACTTTGTTCCTATCATCGCCAGAAGACTATGAGGGCGGCGAACTGGTGATTGAACATGCCGGGCAGACCCAATCATTGAAATTGCAAGCCGGAGATCTCGTCCTTTACCCGTCCTCCAGCCTGCACGAAGTGGCGACGGTCACATCTGGCGCGCGGGTGGTTTGTGTTGGATGGATTGAGAGCCGTGTACGCCGCGCCGATGATCGCGAGACGCTGTTCGGCCTGATCAATCTCAAAGCCGACCTGGCAACCCGGTTCGACGATCAGTCGCCGGAGCTGCTCATTCTGTCGAAGACGATCGCAAATCTGAAGCGCAGGTTCTGAGCCTGCACCGTCCAGAAAAAAGGGAGGCCGATTAGGCCTCCCGGGAAGTTGTATGAAAATTGTGAGAGGCGAGCGCCGGCGGGTAAACCGGCGCTTGCGATTAGAATGCGTACCGTAGCGACACTTCGAAACGTCGATCGTTGACAAAGCTGGAGCGTGCATAACGCTGACCGGCTTGGTCGACCTGTTGGCTTGCAAACGCTTTCGTGTCGAGCAGGTTGGCACCCAGGACACTCAGCTGAACCTGATCTGTGATGTCCCATTTGAAGGAAGCATCGAGGAAGCCAATTTCTTCCTGAATGATCGGGTTACCGGTGACGAAGTCACGATAAGAGCTGAAATAGTCAGACCGCCAGTTATACGCGAGGCGGGCCTCGAAACGATCATCCTGATAGATACCGATAAGGTTACCAGAGAGGTCTGACAGGCCGAGCAGCTCATCGATGCTCCAGCGATAAACAGTCAGGAAGTCATCTGGCACCCCGTCGCCATCCGCATCTTCGAAGGCTGGAAGCGGTGTCGCTTCAGATTCGATGATGGTGAAGTTCGCCTGGATACCGAGGTTTCCGAACAGGCCTGGCAGGTCTGTGTAGAACTGCTGATAGGCGATTTCGATGCCTTGGACCGTACCGTCATTGAGGTTGACGTTACCACCAAAGTCGAGCGGGATCGTGTATCCATCAAACGTGGCCGAACCTTCATTGGTCGTTCCGTAGACAATGATGTTCTCAATGTCCTTGTGGAAACCGGAGACGGTGAACTGACCGTCGTCGCCAAAGTACCATTCGAAGGACAAGTCGAAATTCGTCGCTTCAATTGGCTGCAGGTTCGGGTTGCCGCCGTCGACACGGACCGCATCAGGAATGATGTCGATCACGCCAGGCAGGGTGCCAGGAGCCGGGTTTGGATCGGTCACGAAGCCGAGCAGAGCTCGCGAGTTACGGCTCGCATTGAGGTCTGCAATATTCGGCGGTGTGATCGCCTGGCTCGCCGCGAAGCGGAGCAGGATTTCATCCGTCAGTTCCCACTTCACATTCATAGACGGCAGCCAGTACTCGTAGCTGTTGTCAATGTTGATCGCCGTGTCAGCCTGATCGAGATAGGCCGCCAGTTCTGGCAGATAGGTGCGTGGGTTCGATGCCGCATTTGTCGGATCGAGCGCTGCGAATTCGGTGAAGCCACCGACGCCGCCTCCAGTGATGTCAGTTTTGACATAACGCACACCAACATTGCCCGACAGAGCCTGACCATTGTCGAATTCTTCGCCAAAGTTCAGCATGCCGTAGAAATTGGTGGTTTCTTCGCGCACGGTTCCGTCGATTCCGCGACCCGCATAATCAATTACGCCGTTTTGGACGAGCGGGACCCAGTCACCGATTTGCAGGTTGCCGTCCGCATTGATTGAAGAACCGATCAGAGGCTCATTCGCGATCGAGTCGACGAAGGCCTGATAGTCCTGCATTTGCGCACGAGATGGGAAGACCACACCCGCATCGCCCTGGAAGACACCGCCGCGCTGGAAGTCAGAGAAGTCAAAGACTTCAAAGGCATCTGCGTCTGCACGGTTCGAGTATGGCAGATAACCGCCCGCCCATGGTGGAGCGATACCAGCCCAGTTCAGGCCTGCGCTGCGGTTTTGTTGCTCGCGCTCAGACCGGCGAACACCGAACTTGACCGAGTCGAACCAGCCATCATCGGCGAACTCATACTCAGCATCCGCGCGGAAGGCGAACAGGTCACCCGTATTGTCCTCAAACTGGTCAGCGGCATACAGCAGGTAAGCTGTAGACGGATCGGCCAGAGAGGTCGGCGGGGTGTTTGGTTGACTACCACGTGGGACCCATGATTGCAGCTGGGTTCCGGTTTGGAACAGTGCGATCGACGGGTTCATCGGATCGGTGAAGTCATAGGCATAATCACCAAAGTGATTGCCGCCCGCCCAGAGACGATCCAGCGTGGCTTCGGCGTCTGTATAGTGCGCGTCGAACTCGAAGAACCACTGATCATTCGCACGCCACTTCAGGTTGGCGCTGATGTCTTGGGTAACCGACTCGCGAGCTTCATAAACGGCCAGCGACTGGAACGGTGTGCCGAGGCTGCCGGTTCCGGTTGCGCCGTCACCCAGCCAGTCACGCAGTTGGTTCGAGACGATACCGCGATCAAACAGACCACCATCGACAGGGCGGAGGGTTTCACAAATGCCGATGCCGCCATTTGCTGCTTCGCCATTACCGTTACACTGTGGGATCGCGTCGGAGGTGAAGGGGCGCAGGTTGAACGCAGTGCCGTCGCCGAGGAATTCCCAGGATGCCCAGGATTCTGCGTCGGTGAAGAATTCGAAAGTACGCTCATCCGATTGCGTGTCGTTTTCGACCCGCACATATTTCATCGTCAGCTCTGTGTTGCCGTCTGGAGCCCGCCATTGGCCGGCCAGATAGTAGCTGTCGCGATTACGTTCAAACTCAACGTCACGTGCTTGCCAACCGCCTGGAACGGCGACAGTCGAGCCCGGGTTGAACTGATTGTCCAGCGTCAATAGTGGACCAAACTGGAAGCCATGAATGGCGGAGTTTAGCTCCGATGTGGAGAACGAACCAAGCAGGCCAAATTCACCAGCATCTGTTTCCCAGCGATTGCCGAGCACAGCGCTGAAGCCTGGGCTCCACTCTTCGGCGAGATCGGTATAGGTCCCATCTGCGATCGCCACGGCGACCAGACCGTCACGATCAAACGGTTCCAGCGTGCGCAGGTTCACGACGCCCGAAATACCACCTTCGATCATGTCAGCAGACTGGTTTTTGAACACATCGACGGCGCCGATCAGTTCGGGTGGGATACTCGCCCATTCCAGTGCGCGTCCGCCGTTCGCGGAGAACGCGTCACGACCGTTAAACTCAGAACGGACATATTGCAGACCACGGATGATGTTGCCTGAACCTTCAGGGGACGGGAAATCACCGTCACTGCCGCCGAGTTCGAAACGTTGGGTTACAACGCCGGGAACACGCGCAAGCGCTTCAGCCACCGATAGATCCGGGAGCTGAGACACGTCCGTCGCGGTGATTGAGTCGACAAATGTGTCGGAGTCACGTTTCAGGTTCCGGGCTGTTTGCAGCGCGCCGCGAACACCCTGGACAACAACGACGTCCTGGCGGGCTTCTTCGTCCTCGGTTGTGTTATCGCTAACATTTTCAACCTGAGCGTCATCGGCCTGGTCGCTTGCCTGCGCCCAGACGCTTGGTGCGCCGAACGCTGCGAACAGCGCGGTGGTGCCCAGAAGCGTGAGCTTGTTTGGCCCTTTGCGGCCGGTTTTCAACTTCGATTTCACTGATGTATCTCCCTCAATCGAATTCAGTGATCTGGATGGAAAAACCGCACTTTGGGTGTCGGTTTTGTTGCCCGTATCGAGACAGGATAATTTTCCCTTTGGCTCGCACGCGCAAAACTCGTGATTAGATCAGATTTCTTCCCTGAACGTGTCCCACTCTGTAAAGTGGTACTGGCTTCCTCCCTGACACGCTCTGGTTTTGCAGTTTATTCCATGAGCTATGTCTCGAATTGATAGCGCTATCATTTTTTCTTCCCTGATGGCAAGAGAAGAGTCATAAAAGTGATATTCAATCGCCGCATGAGGGCTTTGACGTGACCAAGATCAGTAAAATCTGCATCCTCGGAGGAGGAACTGCCGGATGGATGACGGCAGCCGCACTTTCCAATAAATTCAACGGACTAGGGCTGAGTATTGAACTGGTAGAGTCGGATCAAATCGGCACGATCGGAGTGGGTGAGGCAACTTTGCCACACATCCGCTTTTTTAATCAGGCTTTGGGAATCGATGAGCGTGAATTCATGAAATCGACCCATGCGACGTTTAAGCTTGGAATCGAATTTTGTGACTGGGGACAGCTGGGAGACCATTATGTTCACCCATTCGGAGATTATGGGTTTCCGGTGGAAGAACTCGATTTTCACCAGCTATGGTTGAGGCTGAAATCCGGGAACAAAGTACCTCGCCTCGACGAGTATTCTTATCCGATTGTCTCGGCAGAATCCGGACGTTTTCAACTGCCCGGGTCCGACACGAATCAGATCGGCTCCAATTTCGGATACGCCTATCAATTCGATTCGAGCCTCTACGCGAAATTCCTGCGCACCTATTGCGAGCGGAACGGCGTCATTCGAACGGAGGGAAAAGTCACCAGCGCTGTGCGCGATCCGGGCTCGGGCGATATACGCGCCATAAGTCTCGAAGATGGCCGCGAGATTGAGGCGGATCTTTATGTCGATTGCTCAGGGTTTCGCGGTGTCCTGATCGAGCAGACCCTGGAGACCGGATATGATGACTGGAGCCGGTGGTTGCCATGCAATCGCGCCATTGCGGTGCCCAGTGAAGCGCGGGGTCAGCTCCTGCCTTATACGCGCGCAACCGCCCGGACCGCTGGCTGGCAATGGCGCATCCCGCTGCAGCACCGCACCGGCAATGGTCATGTCTACTGGAACGAGTTCATCTCTGACGATGAGGCGACCGCGCGGTTAATGAGCACGCTCGAAGGTCCGGCGCTGGCGGAACCGAAACAGCTCTTTTTCAAGACCGGGCGGCGCCGCAAGTTCTGGAACCAGAACGTGATCTGTATCGGATTGTCAGGTGGGTTCCTCGAGCCGCTCGAGTCGACCTCCATTCATTTGATTCAGGAAGGTGTAACGGCGCTGATCGAATTGTTCCCGGATGCCGAAATCAACCCATTGGATCGCGACGAATATAATGCGCGAATGGCGTTGAATTTTGAACGCGTGCGCGATTTCCTGCTCCTGCATTATGTCGCCACACAACGCGATGACAGTGAAATGTGGCGCTATTTCCGCAACATGGAATTGCCCGACAGTCTGAACGAGAAAATCGAGGCTTGGATCACCCGCGGTTATCTCCTGAAATATGAGTTTGGTGTCTTCCTGCCGCCGAGCTGGATTGCGGTCATGCTCGGGCAAAACCTGATGCCCAAGGGATATGATCCGCGCGCTGACCGTTGTTCGGAGTCACAGCTACTGACAGAGTTCGCTCGCATTCAGCGTGAAACTGTGGGAGCTGTCGACAAGACGCCAGACCAGGAGCGTTTCCTCGCGCAATATGGCGCGAAAGCAGATACAGCGCGGCTCGTTGCCGACCGCGCAGAATTGCGGGGGCAATAAGCAAGTCGATGACTGACCCCTCTCGCACGATTGTTATTTATGGCGGTGGTTTTGCCGCGCACCTTGTCACCGCTGCGTGTGCGCGCAGTCTGGGGGGCGCGGCGCGTCTGATCCTCATCGCCCCGGATGAAGGCGGCCGCGACGATGTTCTGTATGGCAACGCGTCTGCCCCCACTGCGTATGATTTCTTTCGCTCTGTTGGATTGGATGAGCCCACCCTGATGATGCAGACCGGGTCGGCATTTTCGTACGGCACTCGGTTCACTGATTGGCCCGGCGCGCCGTCTTCCTGGATGCAGGCCTATCACCTGCCTTTGCCGGTTCTGTTTGGCGTCCCGTTCCAACATTTTCTGACGGCGGAGAAAGAGAAGCTCGAACCCTATCTCGTGTCTGCGCAGGCTGCGCTAAGAGGAGTTTTTGCGCATCCGCCTGAGGAGCCGAAAAATCCGCTTTCGCGCGCAGAGTATGGATACCAGTTTTCGATTTCCGATCTGACGCAGGCCTTGATCCGATTGAATGATCAACGCGAGGTCACGATCCTCGAGACAAGCGTGCGGGAAGTTCACACGTCTGGCGGCCAAATAGCTTCTTTGGAGCTCGAAGATGGGCAGCAGGTTGAAGCGGACCTCTTCGTGGATTGTTCAGGCGCAGACCGGCGGCTGATACGGGCGCTGGACGTTGCGTTTCATGTCGAGCGGACACTTTGCGCGGCACAGGAGACCCAATCTGCGGGCCAGCTTGGTCCACCTCACCGCACGATAGCCGCCACGCAGCATGGCTGGTCGGCGTCAACGCCGCTGCAAACGAGCGTCGAGACATTGACGATCACGCATCCTGATTCCGCGTCTGCAGAGAGGGGGGCGGCGCACACGTTTGAGACCGGAACACTGGAGCGGGCCTGGACCGGTAACTGCGTTGCCGTCGGACACGCCGCTTGGGGTATGGAGCCGCTCACGGCCGCGCCGATAATCCTGTTGCAGCGTGATGTCGAGCGCCTGCTCGATCTCATTCCGTTGAGCCGAGAAAGCACGGTAGAAGCGCGCGAATATAATCGCCGGTTCGAAGATGACCTGGCCCATGCAAATGCGTTTCAGCGCGCCCTGTTCGCGACCGATGCCTTGCCATCGACACCGTACTGGCAAGCGGCTGCCGCGGTGCCGCCGGGTGAAAAACTGGAACGCAAGCTCGCCCAGTTCAGAAGTCGCGGCATCTTTGTGCGGTTCGATCTGGAGCCCTTCAATGAAGAAGACTGGGCCATCCTGCACAATGGTATGGGTCTGACACCCGAGCGGTATGACCGCCAGGTCGACAGTGTGGAGGCCGACGCGCTCGCGCGGCAATTGACCGGTATCAAGCAGGCAGTTGCGCAAATCGTTTCCAAAATGCCCCCGCATCACGTCTATATGAGCAATATGAAACGCTATCTCGAGAAACAAAAACATGGATGATACCGCAGATAATCTGGTGAAGCGGATCGTTATTGTCGGTGGCGGCTCTGCCGGCTGGATGACGGCCGCGGCGCTGTCGAGCCTGCTCGATCCGAGCGCCGTTCAGGTCACGCTGCTCGAGTCAGAAGCGATTGGCACAGTCGGGGTCGGCGAAGCGACCATCCCTGATATCATAAACTTCAATGCCATCCTGGGGATCAAGGAGTCCGACTTTTTGCGGGCGACGAATGGCACGTTCAAGCTCGGCATTGAATTCATAGATTGGGGGCGGATCGGCGAGGCCTATTTCCACCCGTTCGGGCCGCATGGTGTCGACATGCAGGGGATCGATTTTCACCAGTACTGGATGCGCTTCAAACGCGCCAATCCGGGCAGCTCAATTGAGGATTTCAGCCTCAGCGCCATCGCCTCCCGCAACGCCAAATTCACGATGCCTGAAAATGACCCGCGCTCGGTGCTTTCTCAAATGCGCTACGCCTATCACTTTGATGCGACCGGTTATGCCAGGTTCCTGCGTGATTATGCCGAGCAACGCGGTGTTACGCGCATTGAGGGCAAAGTTGTGGATGTCGCGGTCGATGGCGAAAGCGGCTTTATCTCCAGCGTTGAGATGGACTCTGGCGCGCGGGTGGAAGGCGACCTGTTTTTTGATTGCTCCGGCTTCCGCGCCTTGTTGATGGGCGATGCGCTCGGCGTGGGATATGAAGACTGGGCACACTGGCTGCCGTGCGATACCGCGCAGGCAGTCGCCTGCGAGGTCACCGGCGACCTGTTGCCCTATACCAAGTCCACCGCCAAGGAAGCCGGCTGGCAATGGCGTATTCCAACCCGGCACCGGACCGGCAATGGCCACATTTATTCGAGTTCGATGATGGATGATGATGCCGCCATTGCCAGCTTGCTTGAGGACCTGGACGGGCCGGTCATCGGAACGCCGCGCAAGATCAAGTTCCGGACCGGTCGCCGTGACCGATTCTGGGAAAAGAACTGCATTGCCATCGGACTGTCTGGCGGGTTTCTGGAGCCATTGGAGTCGACGTCTCTATTCCTCATTCAGGAAGGCATCAGCAAATTCATCTCACTGTTCCCGAGCAAGGCGATGCCAAACGCCGTGCGCGACGAGTATAATCGCCAGCTCATCAAGAAATTCGAGCAGGTCCGGGACTTCATCATCCTGCATTACAAGGCCACCGAGCGCGATGACAGCCCGTTCTGGGACTATTGCCGCATGATGAGCATTCCGGAGTCGCTGACGCAAAAAATCGAATTGTTCCGAGAGGCTGGCCGGGTGTTCCGGTACGAGGATGAGCTGTTTTCGAAACCGAGCTGGGTCGCTGTCTTGCTTGGGCAGAACGTTATCCCGCGAACCGTCGATCCGATCGTCGAAGGCGTGGACGCACAACAAATCGAACACAGCCTGGGTTCGATGCAAACCGCTATGAACAACGCCGTGATGAAAATGGGCTCACACGCCGCGT
>SPJK01027164.1_pt1 | contig 15459 bp, 18 predicted proteins | sample 3741771 | NCBI WGS metagenome assembly SPJK01 (sample SAMN10925997, study PRJNA522277) | cold seep metagenome | isolation source: Elba SIP-enriched marine methane seep metagenome, extraction at timepoint T2 | place: Italy: coast of Elba, Mediterranean Sea | reverse complement strand
TGTCCTATTTCAGGAACACCCTGTCCTATTTCAGGAACACCCTGTCCTATTTCAGGAACACCCTGTCCTATTTCAGGAACACCCTGTTGGTTTTCATCATTGCTATCAGTAAACAAGGTGATGCTATGAAACAAGCTCGCCGTTTTAACAAAAAGCCGCTTATCTGTGGCTTGCATGGTTTCAATGAGCTGTATTTTTCTTAATTTAGAAATGCGATTAGAGACGGATTGCTTAGTTTTTAAGCGTAATAGCGGCATTTCATCAATAAAATGCTTATAACTAAACCACACCATCCCATCGCGCCTTTCTGCCTTTTGGCTGATTTCCCATGCGACTATATAATCAAGAATTGCCCAGTCGATGAGGTCTGTTATTTCATGCAGACCTGCATCAACCACGGCTTTTTGATTAATAAGGATTGAATATTTCATGATTAAGCCGTTTCTTCTGTCTCAAGAAACAAATCAGGACGCATATCTTTTTGGGTGACTTTGCCTTTGGTTGCCTTTTCGATTTTAAAGGCGTTTTCCAAAGTGATTTTTTTATCACGATAAAGCCAGTTCCAGACATTGCCTTGTTTTACGCCACAGGCTTTCGCCAAGGCAGTTTGTGAGCCTAAAATTTTAATCGCGGTCTCCACATGGAGGTTGGCTTTGGCGGTTGATTTAGTTGGCATAATATTATTTTCTTAATTTAACAGTGATATTTCTATCTTTCATTACAACAATTGGTTTAAATTTAGTCTAACATAGTTTTTATGGGGATATATTATTTTTTAAACAAATGGTGTAATTCTGTAAGCAAGTTTTTCTGGGATTGGAAAATTTTAAAGCGGGGTTTTGAAAGCTTAAAATAGAGAGGTGGGCGTATAATTATTCTTCCTGACGTGTTATGCGAAAGGAAAAACGAAAAAACCACTAAGCCGCTCCTTGGAAACAAGGCGCGGCTTTTTTATGCCCAGAACTTTAATAACGTTACTTTAATATTATAGATACATTATAATAATGTTTTTATAATGTTAAAATAACCTTATTGTAAGGTGGATTAACAGGAGATTAACGATGATTATCGTAGTAGGCGGAATTAAGGGTGGTTCGGGAAAATCGACCGTTGCCACTAATTTGGCGGTGCTGTGCGCGACTGAAGGACAGGACGTTTTATTGATTGATTCGGACGACCAAGAAACCGCCGCCGATTTCACTATCTTGAGAAATGAGACCCAACAGGACAAACCTGCTTACACCTGCATTAAATTAACGGGTGCTGCGGTACGCACAGAAACGCTGCGGCTGGCGACTAAATACGAAACCATTATCATGGATACAGGCGGACGCGACACCACCAGCCAAAGAGCGGCGTTATCGGTGGCGGATATATTATTAGTGCCGTTTGTGCCGCGCTCGTTTGATGTATGGACACTGGAAAAGGTCGGCGAGTTAGTGACAGAGATACAAACCATTAATCCTGAGTTAATTGCTTACACCTTTATTAATCGGGCTGACCCTAAAGGTCAAGATAATCATGACGCTGCCGAGGTGTTAAAAGAAACCGAAGCCTTGAGGTTTATGGATGCCAAGTTAGGAATGCGAAAAGCCTTTAGCAATGCGGCGGCGACAGGGTTAGGGGTGACAGAATCCAAGCCTAAAGATATAAAAGCGATAGCGGAAATTTCAACGTTATTTCAAGGTGTTTTTGATATTGAAGTAACGTTAACTAATACAGGAGAAAGTGATGGCGATTAGTAAAAAACCCAGTGCCAAAGCGGTGGTTTCTGAGGATGCGATTAAAGCGATTATTGAAAAGGGTGGCAGTGTCGCCGAAGCCAAGCCAGAGGCAGGAAAAAAGAACCTACAGCTTAGACTTGATGCGGATTTAATTGCTAGAATAGATGAGGTTAGAAAAAATAAAGCCGTACCACCGTCACGCCATGCGTGGATTTTGGAGGCTATTTTTGAGAAGTTAGAGCGAGAAGAATAGTTAATCGTTGGGCTTTCTTACGTCAGCCCAACTTACTGTGCTAAATTATTAAAAATGAACAAAATAATTTAATCCAATCTTTACATCTTCACCATCATAATTGAATTGCTCTATTGAGCTAATGTTCCAATATTTTCTTGCTGAAACAGATATATCTAGCCCTTTCAATAAAGGATAGCTTATTTTGATATTAGTACCAAAAGCACCATCCCTTCTATGCTCTTTTAGAATAGGGGTAAAAAAGTCATCATAATGAACATAGGTTGCATCACCACTTACACTAAAAATAAATTTATTCCAGCTTGTTTTTATTTCGGGGGCAATGCTGATAATGTTAGATGAATAATCATTTTGGTGGGCAAAATTTCTGCTGTAAGAAAAGGGAAGACTAAACAGGTAATTTTTTAAAAATGCTTTACGCCATAAAGCATTTAATCCTATTGAATGGTAGTCAACTATATCGCCGCCAAACCAACGGCTTTTAAAATTTTGCACTTGATATGAAGCACCAAATAAGAAGTTATCTATTGAGTAAAGTACCCCTGTTGCACCTGATATTCGGTCATTATCAATTTTTCCAAATTTATCATAACGAGAAATATCATAAGTTGCTTCGGCATAAACGTAAAATTTATCTGCAATAACGGTATCTGCGCCAAGTGTAACACCCCCTCTAAAGCGGTAATCGTCTCGATTACTGTGTTTGCTTTCAAGACGTAGGGCGTTTGTATCATAACCTGCGCCAAGATTTACGCGCATATACCAAGGGTTTTGACTTTCTAATAAAATAATATCTCGTTCGGTTGGTTCAGTGGGAGATATTTCAAGTAGCCCTTGAAAATAATCATCTATATTTTCTTCAAGTTTAGACTGCGATATAGATTCAGTTGCTGATTGTTGAGAAACAACATCTGCTACAGTATCTGCACGAACAGCAAAAGAGCAGGTAAATAAAATAACTACAATAACTTTTTGTGACAATTTCATGTTTCCATCCTTGTTATTCTGCAAGTACTCTTAAAATACCAACATCACCAGTATTAAGATTAAATTGTTGATTTGTAGGACCTGATTTTACAGGGCTTGTAATATTAACTGCACCTGTATTTGGACTTAAACGCCCTTCATTAAGAGCTTCTAGTCTAAGTTCAACTGGACCGCTTGTTATAGCAGAAGAAAAGATTCTTCCTGCATTTGTTAGTGAAACATTGGTATCAAATAACTTACCTGCAACACTCTCTACAGTAACGTGAACACGGTCACCATCTTCTACTGCAAAATCAGATAGCCTAAAAGTAAAGTTAGTATTAGCTGGAACAGAAACATCAATAAACCCGCCTGTTGAATTAGGTATGCTAAAAACAAAAGGATCTTGATTAGTTGAAACACCTACAGTAAACCTTTCTGCAATTAAGCTTACTAATATGTCATTTGCAGCTTGATTAGTTAATGCATCATTATTTTTTATGGGTGTCTTTTTTCCTGACATATAATTATTAAGAACCCCTGCAAGTTTCCCTTCTATGTCTAGTCCTTTGTGATCCGTCCAAAAAATATTTACCTTATCTTCAAAAAAATAATCAATAACTTTTCCAGATACATAACCTGCACTCACCCCCCCAAGAACACCTCCTGCTAAAGTTCCTAGAGGACCTAAAGCCGTTCCAAATGTTGCTCCTATTGTAGCCCCTTTTGCTGCAAAAAAAGTATTCACACCAAAGGCAAACGCTTCTTTAATTGCACCAACAATTCCTCGCGCTAATCCACCTTTTTGAATATCGTTATATATATTAGTCGTTGCCCCAGCAGCGGCAAGAAAACCTCCTAGCCTGCTAACAGTTTTAGTTGCGGTTAGTAATTTACTAAAGTTTTTATGTTGACGTAAGAAATCATCTAATCCTAATGCTAATTGCGTTAACTGAGCATTACTTACATTAACTTTAGTTCCTCCAGTATATTTAGGGATATAAATTCCCTGCGTTGCTCCTTGAGAATTACTTACAATATTTTGAGCAAGACCTGTGGCATTAAGAACTTCACTTAGTATTTTTCCACCTGTAGAGTTTTCTAAATCAGGTAATCCAACATGAGCTGGTATAGGATCAGCAGCCCAAGCTGTAGCATGAAAAAATAAAAGAATAAAAATGAAGAATAAGTTTTTTATATTCATTTAATTTCTCCATTACTTAAATAATCAACTTTTATATCAAAAAAAGTTAATGAAACTAATTCAGGAATATCTTCTACCTTGTATTCCATCACCCCATAAACTTTAGGAGACAACATATTAATAAAAAAGATTAACGCTTTATTATCTGCTCCAAACATAACATAAGAAGGACGAAAGTCTGCTCTTATTACTTGTGGCATCAGTAATATTAATTCTGGCGTTATTGCATTATCAGTAGGTAGTATTGTTGATAACTCACTTACCTTGCCAATTTTTATTGCATTAATAATTTCTTTAACAGAATTTTTTAACGAATGCTCGTCTTCATTTGCATACAGTATCTGTAAATTAAGCAAAGCTTTGAAAGCTAATTGTTCAACTTGTTCTTTTTTAATATTCTTATCATCATACTCATTAAAATTTACTGGCTCATTTCCAATAAAAGGATATTTAGCCTCAAAAAACTTAACAAAATTAATGTACTCATTATTAATAACAAAAGGGGCGGATAGACCAGAAGGAATTTTTTTTGCGACTTGATTAAAAGCAAGATCATCACCTGAAACAATGGTTGCTTCTTGAAGGATAACTTTTTCATCACCAAGACCAAACCTCACCAGCATTGCAAAACCTAAATAAGGATTATAATAAGCCGCAACTGGATTGCTTCCTGCACCATTACCAACCAAGACAATACTTGTAGAAAAAAAGTACGACCATAATTCAGGATGTTTTTTAAAATTAGCTGATGAAGTAATAAAATCAAATACACCCGATTCTACCGAACTTTTAAAGATAGCGAGTTCTAAACCATTAGTCGCAATAGTTCTAAACGTTATAGCCTCATTAATTACTTTACTAATATTACTATCAACAATAGTCTCATTAAATGGCTGGGCAGTATTGTCAGAAATTGCAGATTGATTAGCAGACCACTTTTTTATTGTCTCAGCATTAAATTTATTATTAGCCATTAAAACTGTCGAAGTTAATAAAAAAGAGAAAAGAAAAATTATTTTCATGTGTTTTATTCCTCAGTTATAGAGTCAATAAAAACAGCCGTATCATACAAAGATGTTTTTAGCCGATAATTATTTATATTTGTTTTAATGAAAAATTCATTTTTAACATTACTTTTTTCAACCGTTGCGCCTGTTAAATCTAAATCATTAACCAAGGTGGTGGAAAAATCATGTCGCATTACCTTCCATTCTTGAATCTTCGAGGCTTTAGAATTTTCAATGAAATATTGCGGATTAAGATAAGCACTCACCGAAGTATTATTTTTAGATTGCACCGCTTTAACAAAGCCATCAATAACGTTTAATTTGATTTCATCATGATTTTGACCATTTCTACGCGCCGCCAAAATATCAACTTGGTTTAAATAAGTTTTTCTTATTTTTTCAATCTGAGGAATAACAGGCGTTGCAACATTAAAATATGAGGTTCTTAATAAGCCCCAAAATTTCAACCTGTTTTGACTGATTATAATAGGGTCAAGCATTACCGCTAAATCATCTCGCCCACCTAATCGTAAAGAATTTTGTAAGCGTTCTGCATCGTATGCCACTATTCGGAAAGAGCTAAAACCATCATGACCTGTTAAAAATAACTCACCTGCAATGACTTCTTCGTCATTAACGTTAAAATTTCCATTAAGGCAAAGAACAAAAATAAATTGGCTGCTTGTTCCCAGTAAAACTTTAGAATCATTATTAGTCTCTATTGCTATGCCTAATAGACTTAATTTTTTAGCTTCATTAGTATCAAGTTCAACCCAATCATTTGTAATATAACTAGCTAAGCTTTTCTCATAAACTTGTTGATTTTCAAAAACAAACCCTGCGGCATGAACCGAAGTTATTAGCATTGAAAAAGCTAAAAAAGATGCTAAATGAATAATACTTTTTATTATTAATTTTTTGTTCATAAGTTTATTTGCTTAGTTATGATTGAAAATTAAAGATAACCATGGTGGCTCGGTTGTTTAGCTGATTAGGCAATACTCCCCTAAAGCCGTCATCAAAGACCGCTTTAGCGTTATTACCTAGAAAGATTACCAAAGCGACTTCGGCGTTCCCTTCATAGGGCAGGTGTCCGTATCGCGTCACCTGCTGCAATCGTTACGACCGTTTAGCCGCTGTGCCTGTCGATTGCCGCCAAATTTTTGATTCTGCAAGCTAGGATAATCACCCAAACTACCTGCACTATACTAAAAAATTTAACCACTCATTCCAGTTCCGCTTTGCACATTCCCACAGTAGCGGCGTATAATTTCCCTACATTGATTGTGCCTGCCGTTTAGTTTTCGAAGACCTTGCCGACACACAATCAATTAAAAAGCCCTCACATTCCATGAGGGCTTTTTTTTGCCTAATACTAACGTAAGTTGTAAGTATTGACCACTACTGCCGCATAAAAAGCTCATTCTTTGTCCAGACTACTAACGATGACACAGCTTTACGACGTTTTTTAAAAACCTTGCTTTTCGCGTCTAATTTTTAATATCGGAATTCATCTCGCCCTTAATACGCTCTGCGGCGGCTTCCCATGACTCGCCCACCCGCGCTTTCTTTTCTATCTCTGACTTAGAAACACCATTTATCATTGGCTCTTTAGAACGAGGCTTGGCTCGCGTTTTAGTCGCTTTCTCATCAAAAATAAAGGTTAAGTGCGTCACTCGCCGCCCTGTTTTGCGCTGCGTCCATGTCACGCTGTAGTCTGAATGTGCGTTAATATCGTTTATCGCTGGCTCTATCACATACTTTTTAAAATCTTTAATCGAAGCATATTTACCTTCAATTTGAAATTGCTTCTTTAAGCCGTCAATTTCAATCTCTCTTGTTCCTGCTAGTTTCCATTGCATTAGCAACTCATACAAACGAATCCCATAAATAGAAGTCATATTCCCAATATGCTTAATTTCATAACGAGTAAAAGAGCCTTTTAGCTCACTCAAATAAGGCAGCATTTTTTGAGCAAAAGTTAAAATTATTTTTCCATGTGTAGGGATATACTCTATAGAACTAATCCAGTTTGTTCTCAAAACACTTATCTCTGGCTTGTTTTTATAAGGATTCTCTATCACGACATAACGCTTGAACAAAGACTCAGCAACATCAATTAAGGCTAAATAAGCCGCATCTTTAGAAACTGAAAATAAACTTGCAAACTTGCTAGCTGACAACTCAAACTCATCTGTTATCAATAATTCTTCAACCGAATTTACCTGAGCAATACACGCTAAAATTACTCGTTGCTCATTAAGCGTTAATCTATACCCAGCCTCAATAACTTCATTAGATTTATACACGATTAATTTTTTTGAAGACATAAAGTAAATAGATAATTATAGGAGGTAATAATATAGTAACCTAAAATACCAAGAATTACTCCCTTTATTGACCGAGAATTTCTCCCTTAATACCAAGAATTACTCCTATAATAACCGAGGATTCCTCCCTTTATAAGACTATAAGTTAGATATAATCAATAAGTTATTAGCCCTTAAAATATTAAAAGAAGTATAAAAGTATAAAAAGGGCGCAGGGGCGTTTTGCCTGTGGATAACTTTTAAAAGACAGTTTGGTTAGCGATTCTCGCGGCTGTGCCAGATTCGCAACAGCAGGATGGTTTCTGCCTCTATCCGATAACGCAATACATAACCGTTTTTACCAAACGGCACAAAAAACTCGCGGTCTTCTCGCCCCTCAAGCTGACTGGAAAGATAAGGATTGTCCACAATCACATCAATACCTTTCCTAATCACCGCCGCCGCATTTTGCGCCGCACGCTTGTTTTTGCCCTCAAGAAACGCCCTGAGCCTTATCACATCAAGACGCGCTGCGGCTGTCCATAACAACCTCAGCTTTTCAGAATCGGACATTCACCCTCCTCATCACGCCCCCATGTCGCCAGCCATGCGTCCATCTCTTCATAGGACACCGATTCCCCCGTCATCAAATACTGGTCAAAAGACTCGTCCGCTTCCCTGTTGCGCCTTTCAAGTGCCTCTTCACGCTCCAAAAACTCTGCAATCGCCTTTTTCATTAGCCAATGCGGACTCCTCTCCCTGCTTTTGCCTAAGTTTTTTAAACGGATTTTAAGATCTTCATCAAGCTTTACGCCCATTGTGGTAGTTGCTGCCATAACTCTTCCTAAAGGTTGCAAAAGGTGCAACCAGTATGCTGTTTTTTAAATCATGAAACAAGGGGAAATTATTTATCCGTCTGGGCGGCGGCTCTTGGTTTCGTTGCGGTGGCTTTGCGCGGTTTCTCCAAAGCTTTTATTTTCGCTTCCAGTTTTTTAATATCTTTATTCAGCACTTCATTTTGTCCGCGTAAAGTCGCTGCGTTTTCTAAGGCGGTTTTTTCTGCGGCTGCCGCTTCTTTGCGTTCAGCCTTTAACTTCACATCCAACTCTTTAGCCTGGCTCAACAACATTTTATTTTGACCGCGTAACGCGGCGGCACTTTCTAAGGCTTGTTTCTCGGCGGTTATTGCGGCGGCTTTTTCGGCTTTAATTTCATCTAGCCTTAACGCTCCAGTATCAAGGGTGGTTTGCTGCGCTTGAATCTGTAACTCTAACTTTGCCATTTTTTCAGTCTGGGTACTTAATTGTGCTTGCAAGGCGGCTTTTTCGCTCGCGTTGCGCTCCAGTTCGGTTTCATGGTGACTTTGATGCTCACGCGCCAAGGCTTCCATGCTCTCTATTTTGTGCTGGCTTGCCTTTAAATCATCACGGCATTGGCTTAAATCGGCATTTAAAGCGGTTTGTGCGGCTTCTAGGGCGGTTTTTTCAGAGTTTACGTTCTCAAGGCTGGCTCGGAGGTTTTCGATGGTCTCGGTTTGATTCTCAGAAAACGCGCTAATCTCGGCGATTTGCTCTTTAATCTCGGCTTCAGTGCGCTTCAATGATTCGCGCATCACTTCAACTTCGTCTTGCGCGTGTTGCCGTGCTTGTTGATAAAACGCTTTTAACGCATTGAGTCCTGTTTCTTGCAGGGCTTCGGGAACGTCAACCTTTAAGGGCAGGTTCTCGGCGGCTTCGGCTATCTCGCTGTGTTGCGCTTGCCAGATTTTAATTTTTTTCTGCAAGGACGAAAACGAGCCGCGCTCACCTAGCTCTTTATGTACGGCGGTGGTGCTAACCCGCTCGCCGCGTTGAGTGATATTAAAGCAGGCATTATCAACCTGTTCTTGGGTTATCCAGTTGTCTTTGGTGTTGCTCATGGGGGATCTCCGACAAAGATAAAAATAAAGTGATAATCAAAAAGTAATAATTACGGTAATTATTATATTATCATAATTATTACTTTTAAAAATCAGCTATTCGCTAACAAGATGTTTTTTATGGTTTGCGCGTACCAGCGTTTTCCGCGTGGGCTATGACCTGCGGCAGTCAAACCTGCGGCGATTTCGCGCAAAGATTTTCCCGAACTTTTCATTGTCTTGATTTTTTCAATCATGCGTTGCTCTTCTGCATGGGCTATTAACTGCACTCGGTCATCGGCTAGGGTGAATCCGTAGGGAATAGAACCCACTCGCTCGCATTTACTTTTTTTGTGCTGTAAAACGCTTTTGGTGCGCTCGCTGATTTGGTCACGTTCAAATTCTGCCATCACTGCCAGTAATCTAAACACCATCTTTCCTGCCGCGCTGGTGGTATCAATCTTTTCTGATAGGCTCACTAAATCTACACCTTGCTTATCGAGGCGTTCTGAAATTTCAATGGTGTCTTTAGTGGAACGCGCTAAACGGCTGAGGCTGTAGACAATCAGGGCGTTTTCATACTCGCAAGCATCGAGCGCGTTTTGGAGTCCTGCGCTAGCTTTGGTTAGGCTTTCATGGTCGCCATCTGTTGATTAAAGCTGTGTTGTCCGTATTCTTCTAGGGAGTTGAAGCCGAGACGTTCCCATATTTCAGGGACTTTGGATTTAGCAGGTTTGGAGGAGGTGCTAGGGCTGGAGACTGGAATAAACGTACCATTTTTGACATTTTTAACCACGCCAACCAGATAGCCAATAGGGCTTTTGATAAGGGTTTCTTTGAAAATAACGGTAAGCAGGGTTAAGACTTGGTGTTGTTTTTCGAGGGGGATTTCTGCAAGAACTTTTTTGGCGGCGGTGTGCTGGTCTTGGGTGAAAACTTGGTTTATTTTTTCATCCTCAACAACGATGTTAGTTTCTTTTTTTAGTTCTTGGCGTTGGGTGTTGTGGTTATTTTCTGAGGTAGTCTCTGTATATATAGTAGAGCTTGGGATACTTGGGTTCTGTAACTGAAGGTTGTTGGTTTCTGTAACTGAAGGTTCTTTAGTTACGGGTGAATCCTGCGTGTGTACTAGGCTGTCGAGGGCTTTATCTGCTAATTCATGATTTCTGAAATAGTAGGTGATACCCTTCATTTTGTCGTGATAGGAGCAAAAATAATATTCGTGGTCGTTTTTGCTAAAAGGGTTTTCGGCGGCATTAAACGCGCCTTTACTGGTATGTCTTACGCCGATTTTGTCAAAAGCGGTTCTAAATTCAAATTCGCTAAAGCCAAGTTCTTCTGTCCAACTGTCACCAATGCGGTATTTTTCGTGATTTGTTTTCGGTGGCGAAAGAAATTTATAGAAGCTATCGGGGCTTCTGGCAAACCAATAATCGAGCTGTTGCCATAAGATGACGGCGGTGATGCTTCCCGCGAGGGGTCTAAGCTCTTTGATGTAAGGGACGATGTTGCGAGTGATGGAAAGTAATTTATTTTGCATAAGTCAACTCCTACAACTTTGACTGTGCGCAAACAAAAAACTTGTTTGATGATTTTATTGTCTTGGAATACAATAAAAATACGCTCTAGCCATAAGTCTGTTTTATGGTGAAGGGAAGCCTTAACACTGGATTGCCGTCCGTGTTAAGACGATTTTATAAAGAAGGCGGGGCTGTTTTAACAGTCTCGCCTTTTTTGTTTTAGTTTATTTCAAAATATTTTTTATAATCTGCGTCTAAGTTTGCAGGTTTATCTCCTATGTAACGCCAATATTTGACTAAACCATTAATTGTTTTCATATCTGTATGACCTGCATCCAGCATGATTTTTAATAACGCTAGTGTTGATATTACCTGCACTTCAAATTCTTTGCCTAACTGAGTCATATCTTGGTCATCAGTAACTACAGGAATCTCTAACTCAATTGCATAAGCAATATATCGAGCATCTACTTTTGAAGGGCCAGGGAAATCACTTTGTACATACTCCCAAATATGTTGGAAGCTATCTTCTATAGAGCGTTGTTGTTTACGACTCAGTTTTGGAAAATGTTTTCGATTTTCCTCATATTCTTCATCACTCGTCCACGAAAACTCACTGGATAATCGCTTGTAATTCAGTTCATCGTTTAACTCAGGAATAATGTAAAGACAATATTCACTGTCCCCAAAAGGCACGAATAATAAAGGTCGTATTGTTTTTGCCAGTCGTAAATAAGCATTTGTATCAACCAGTATTTTCGATTGTGCCATTAAGTTAGCTCTGCGTGAATACTTTTTGCATCTAAAAGTGATATATCCATAATCGACTGAACAATCCCTTCTCCCTTCTGACAATCTTTTAAATATTGACTCAAAACATTAAAGAAAGGTGTTTCAAAAGTATCTTGAGCTTTTTCAATATAGTTTTTTGTTTTTAAATTCTCAATATCACTAAATAAGGCTTCATTGAAGTTAGGATAGTTTTTATTAAAATTAGCCGTCCAGCTATGTATTTCAGGTTCTAAATTTATCGGCTTTATCGTTGTGTGTTCAGCATATTTATTGATTTGCAAATAGACTGTATAAGGCGAAATCATGCAGCTTTCGGCTATTTGTAAAAGATGCCTTAGCTTGGCTTGCTTTGAATTTTTTTTAATGGTTTCCTCATAAGCCTGTTTAGCCCGCTGCTCAGGAAACAATAAAGCTCCAGCAAATTCATCCGCAAAGTCTTCTGCCTCATCACCTTTTAATGAGGGCGATAAACAATGCCCTAACTCATGCGCCATCCAAAATTTAAAATCATGAATATTCACATCTAAATTTAAATATACCCATGTGGTTTGTGAGTCGGGTAAAAAAATATGCACCGCATTTTCATGTCGCTGTTTATTTCCCCAAAGAACAGGAATAACAACTGCCTGTAGCTCTGAAAAGCGTCTGATTAAATGGTTGAAATCAATAATTGCATCATTATTGACATTAATATCCGTGCGCACTTTTTGAGAAATTTGTTGAATATAAGAATAATCAAGGCTTGGTTTTTTTAAGATAGGCGGCATTTCAACAAGCGTATCAAAGGGTAAATACGGTGCTAAATGACGTAAAAAATACCCTCTTTCTTGGGCTTTTTCAATATGATGATTTTTAGTTTTAGTTCCTTTCATTTTACGGAAAGCAACGACTGGAATAAAAGGGTCTTCTTTATTGACCATTTCATCAAAAGATAATGAGAGTAATTTTCCAAGCTTAAGTAATTTATTTGGACGCGGAAATGATTTGTTATTTACCCATTGAGAAACGGCTTCTTTAGTTACGCCTAAATGCTCAGCAACAGCCGTTTGCGTTAAGCCTGCATTTTGCATTGCATTGAGAACTTTATCTTTATTTATAATTTTTTGCATAATGGTAATTATAAGTTCAGATGGTTAAGTTACGTCAAGTTATAATTGCGCTAAAAAAATTTAAGACGATTATCTTTCCATTCTTTGCCATCAATCAAACCTTTTTCATAATTGCCCTTGTGGTCATAAAAAAAGGGGATGAAGCCGCTCTCAATGGTGGCAGCCGTTCCAAATTTAACAGGGGAATACATCACAAAACAAAAACATATCACCGCAAAAAGCCCCGCAACGATGGTTTCACCGCCGTTGCCTGTGCGTAATTTACCACCGAATAGGTGAAATTTTGCATCAGACCACGGTGCAAAGGGGACTCCCGCAATAGTGCAAGCGTCCGCCATAACGTGTGAAAAACCGCCAATGGCAAATCCAAGCCCTAAATGGCGGTAATCAATCACAAAAGCGAAGAATAATATCGCTAAAATCCAATAAATGACGATATGGGTTAGGGTTCGATGCCCTATTGGATAAAACGGCTTTATACACCATTCTAGCCAGTCTGGGGCGGTCGCGCCTAATACGGCGGTGGGAATGGCTAAGGGATTAATAACTGCGCCTAGTGATGCGCCAATAATCACATGATTTCTCCAAATCACTTTAATTCTCCAATTTCGCTACGAATTAAACTATCTACTTTTTCCGAAACTTCGGGGCGACATTGCGCCACTAGGCTTATTCTCGCGCCTTCAATTTCTGCGTTGGCGGTATCAAGGTCGGCTTGAGTTTGGGCGGTTTTCTCTAGGTATAAGATTTGTTCATCAACTGAAACAATGCCTTGCTTGACGCGCTCTTGACTGCGTTTTTCTAATGAAAGGTATAAGCCCATTAGTCGCTCGGCACGGCGTTTTTTGGCTACGGAAGTCATGAGTTTAGCAATGATGTCAGAGGTTTTTAAACGGCGGTTGTATTCTCGGTTAGCTTCTTTGTCTATTTCTACCCCTGAGTAAAGCGGCATATTAAAAACTATCCCTGCGTAATATTTGCTTGAGTCACTTGAGGCAATTTCATTGGCGACGGTTTCACGGTAATTAACTCCGCCTTTGAGTTTGACTGTGATTCCCCACGGTTTAATCGGATAGCATTTATTAACTTGGTTAAACAGGTAATCGCCATCTATGGCTTTGAGGGGATTGATGGCGGGTTTTATTTTGTGCCAGTTGACAGGTTCGCCTGTGAAGGTCGGCATGGCGTAAGGTTCTATTTCTATTTTATCTGCTGAGAATGCCAAAATAGGCATTAAAAGAAAGCTGAGTATTAGTTGTTTAGTCTTGTTTACTTCCACGTCTACCGCCTTTCATTGCTTCAAATAACCCTAGTATGGCTGCTAATTCTGTCATGCCCATGACCATTAACACGGCGACAAAACTCCACACCATAATGTGAGTAGCGTCATAAGCTACGTCTGTATTAAGCCTTATCATTTGTGGTTGGGTTTCTAAAAACATTCTGCGAATGCTGGGGCTGAGTTTGTTTTCGTCTGAAGCCGCGATAACAGTTTTAAACGATGCCTGAAGGCATTGCTTAACAACTTGTAATTTTCTGCCAGTGAGTTTGTGAGCATCATCGACAAATAGCACGGCTCTAGTGTCTTGTAGGTATTCGGGGATAAGTTCGACACGTTTCCATGCAGGAACTTTTTTATAGTCTTCGTCGGGGTGTTTGGTTTCGTACCAGTCTTTAATGCCTTGATGCTCTGTCCATTTGGATAAAGGGGCTATGCCATTGAGCATGACTGACTCTGGAAACTCCCAACCCTCTAAGCTCTCGCCTTGTTTTAGCATGGGCTTATCGTGCATGACTTTGTTATGCGTGTATTTGTAGGGCTTTACTTGGTTGTACCAGACTAATTCGGCATTGTCATAGAGTCTTGTGATGGCTTTGGTCTTGCCTGAATGATGCGCTCCTGTAATGAGGATGTTCTTTTTCTTGCTGATGGTTTGAATATCTGTCACATCACCACCGTAACCAGTCTTGGTTCTAAGTTCAGGTTGTCCACGGTTGTTTTTGTTAATGCGTAAATGCTTCATAAATGCCTACCAAGGTTTGCAGATGATTTCTGATATTCCTTAAAGAGGGGGCTTTTTTTGTGGGGAAATATAAAAATTTATTTATTTTTTATTTCTTCTAGCCGCTGATTAAGTAATTTATATAAATAACCTGCTTCATTGACCGCATCGACAGGATCACGCTGTAGGGCTGAAAACATCGCAGATTTAAACCATTTTGATGTTTCGGGTTTGCTCAGTTCTTCGAGAATTTGCTCCTCGGTGCTTTTATTATTTACCTTGTAGGGGGCGGGTGTTTCCACTGTTCACCTTATGAACTAAGCACTAGCTTCTGTTTTTTCCGCTATTTTAGCCAATCTTTCGCCTAAAACAGAATTATTAACTGGAGTTTCAAGGTTTTTTGCGGTTTTTTCAAAATGAATTTTATCTAAAGCCTTGATTCGTTCAGCTTCTTGCTGTTGTTTTTGTTTTTCATTTTTTATCTTCTCGGCGGTTGTGAGTGGCTTTTCTGGCTCAGGTAACGGGGCAAATGTGCCATTTTCAACTGACTTAATGACCCCTTTTAAATAGCTGATTCTATTTTTAATCTCAGTTTTTTTGACAATGAAAACATCTAAAACATCTTGTTGTTTTTCCTTGGGGACAGTTTTAATTAAATTTTTAGCGGCTTCCAGT
>SPJK01044477.1_pt1 | contig 15463 bp, 16 predicted proteins | sample 3741771 | NCBI WGS metagenome assembly SPJK01 (sample SAMN10925997, study PRJNA522277) | cold seep metagenome | isolation source: Elba SIP-enriched marine methane seep metagenome, extraction at timepoint T2 | place: Italy: coast of Elba, Mediterranean Sea | reverse complement strand
TCGCTAAGCAACCGAAAGAGTCCGCCACAAGAAAACGGCAGCTATTCCTTAAGGTGGATAAGCGTCATGTAGCGGTAGATCCAGATGAAATCCACTACATAGAGAGTTACGGTAACTATGTCAAGGTATGGTTGGAAGAGGGATTTCAATTGACACAGCGAACGCTAAGTAGCTTCGAAGATGAGCTGCCGACGCAAGGTTTTGTGCGTATTCACAAGTCGTTTATTGTCAACCGGGCGTTCATCGCTTTTGTGGAAGGAAACCAGATAAAAGTAGTGACTGGCCGGTTTTTGCCAATTGGAAAAAATTATCGTGCGGCTGTCAGGAAGTTTATTTCCTGATCCTTGTTATACCGACGTTGGAGTGGTTATTCCTATCTTGCCACTCAAAGTCATTCCTTATATGAAATTTGCTGCCCTACCCAAGGTAGAGCTACATCTCCATCTTGACTGCTCTTTGAGTTACGAGGTGGTCCGTACGCTCAACCCTGCCATCACGGAGGAAGAATATCGAGAAGAGTTCATAGCGCCAGCTAAGTGCCACGATTTGGCCGATTATATTACACGCGCCAGTCGGGGCATTGAATTGATGCAAACCAAGGAGCAATTGCGATTGGTAACCCTCGATCTTTTTGAGCAGCTACAAGCAGATAATATCATTTATGCCGAGATCCGGTATGCTCCTTTACAGCATTTACAAAAGGGTTTGAGCCCACGAGAAGTGGTGCAAGCGGTCAATGAAGCGACCTTGGAAGGGATGGCTCGGACGGGCATCCGGGCGGGGGTGATCTTGTGTACGTTGCGGCACTTTTCGGAAGAACAAAGTATGACCACCGTGCGGCTGGTAGATGAATTTATCGGCGGGCCGGTAGTTGGTTTCGATATTGCAGCAGACGAAGCCGGTTACCCGATTGATGCACATTTGTCGGCCTTCTCTTTCGCGCAAGAGAAGGGGTTTCCTTGTACGGCTCATGCCGGCGAAGCAAAAGGGCCGGAAAGTGTATGGGAAACACTGGAGCATTTCCATCCCCGGCGAATCGGACACGGCGTCCGCAGCTATGAAGACCCCAAACTGCTGGAGTATTTAAAGCAAAAAGGCATTCACCTGGAGGTATGCCCAACCAGTAATATCCAAACGGATATTTACGATACCATCCAGGAACATACCGTCGATCAACTGTATCGTTTGGAAGTGTCGATGAGTATCAGTACAGATTGCCGGACGGTTTCTAACGTGACACTCGGGAGCGAATATCAACTACTACACGAAGTTTTTGATTGGGAACGAGCTCACTTCCTTCGCTGCAACCTGGATGCTATTGATCATGCCTTTGCCACTAATAAAGTGAAAGCCAGCTTGCGAAAGAAAATATTGGCGGGCTTCGCTGAGACGGCGGTTGTCAAGTAAGTTTTGGCTGTGATTTTTGTTGAAAATTCTACTTGTGATGGCTGGATGCGCGTCTTACAATTGCGTATCTTTCAAGCCTGGATCAAATTTCATTTCGCGCCATGAAGCCACTCTTTTCTGCATTCATTTGCTTGCTCTTTCTCTTGCCACAAAATATTTCCGCACAAGACAAAAGCCGCCACCTGGGGCTCTGGCGCGGGGAAGATGGTGGTGATATCGGTTACTTGGCTATGGATGAGGCGGGCTTCGCCACCTTTACGGTGGGAAGAGACACCTTGGGCGGACGTTCTTTCGTGGTAGAGGAGGTAGAGGCTTATATGCGCTATGAAATAGATTATGGGACAGTACCTCATTCGATCGATTTTGTGGTAGGAGATAAGGAAAGCGGAGCTGAGCTTGGGCGCTTGCCTGGAATTCTTCGTTTCGAAGAGAATAAACAGCTGCGGATATGCCTCAATTTTGACAGCCCTGTTCGACCAACAGAATTTGTTGAAGAGGATACCATCGTCTTCACTCAAATCGGCAAACCGAAAGATGAATGAAGCGGAGCTATTATTTGCTTTGTAGCTTATTGTTAGGGCCACTAGTCTCGGTTGCACAAGACAAATACGAGCGCGAGTACCGAGTGCCAATGGAAGCGGTGCCAGTGATGGCTCGTTCCTTTGTCGACTCTTGCCAGTTTGAACGCCGGGTGCGCTGGTACCGTGAAGAAAGTATTGATGGACACTCCTTCGAAGCCAAAGTGAAGGAGCAAGGCCGCCGCTATAGTATTGAGTTTGACACCCTTGGGCAGATTCAGGATGTTGAACTCCTCAGCCGGTGGAACGAACTCCCGGCCCTGTCGCGTTCGGCTATGGAAGAGCAATTGGGGACCCTGTTTAATCGGTTCCGATTGAAGCGCATTCAGCAACAATGGACGGGCACGCGCATAGTATTATTGCAAGCAATACGAGGTCAAGTAGCAGCCGGTATTGAGTTGCGGTACGAGTTGGTGGTCCGAGGACGAGGTACAGATGGTGTGCAGTGGTATGAATTTCTCTTTTCAGCAAGTGGACAAGAAGAACGGCGTTCCGCTATCGTGTTTCGCAATACGGACAATCTGGACTATTAGGGTATGGATAAATGCTGTTGGCTGTTTCTAGGGATGCTCTTTTTGAGCAGTGCACTCAGTGCGCAGCACCGATACCGTATAGGCCTACTTCCACAGGTCAATCTCAATGTGAAATTAGGTGACCGCTGGCGCTTGAACAGCAAGGTCGAAATGCGCCCCTTACTGACCGCGGGTCGGTTTGGCGAAGCAGCGGACGGTTGGCAGTACGGGTTAACCGATCTCGCTCTTCTAGGCGCGGTAAAATTAAGCGCACAGCAAACCCTTTCCGGAGGTTATTTAGCTCGCTTTGTTGGTCAAGAAATCCATCATAGAACTATTCAACAGTTTTCTCTGGTTAACCGCTTTCCTTCGTTTCGCTTCGGGCAACGATTTGCTGCTGATCAGACCTTCGTGCCAGATGAGGCGATGGCGTTGCGCTTGCGATATCGCCTTAGTTTCGAATTCCCGCTGAACGGAGAGAGTGTGGATCCGGGAGAGGCTTACCTCAAACTAAATCACGAATACCTGAACAGCTTTCAAGAACAGGAGTACGATTTAGAAATCCGTATAGCACCGTCGATCGGCTTGGTATTCACCGATCGCAATAAGTTGGAAACAGGTTTGGATTATCGCCTGGATGGTTTTCTGGATGCTCCAGGCCGAAGTACAATTTGGTGGAGCGTGGCTTGGTATCGGGCTTGGTAGTAGTGCAGTGGGCAGTGCCGCTACGCGGCGTACAGAAGGCAGTTCGTTACTTCGTAACTTGCAGTGGGCAGTGTCGCTACGCGACTAGCAGTAGGCAGTTCACCGCTGCGCGGTTGGCAGTTTGCAGTGTGTTGCTCCGCAACTTGCAGTAGGCAGCTTCCTATTCGACTAAGCTGACTGTTGGTCTGTTAAACCTATTGACATGAAGAAGAATCTTTTTTGTGCGCTTTTCTTGTCCTTTCTTTTCCTCTCTACAGAAGGTGTATTAATTGCTCAGGACTTGTCCAAAGGGGATGAGGTGTCGGTGAACGCGTTGAGTGGGCTGTCGCTGCGGGCTGCTCCGTCCTTAACGGCGGATCGCTTGGGGCGCTTGGATTACGGCGCGAAAGTGACGATTCTGGACCCGCGTATAGCCGTTGAATTAGAAGCTATCGACAATTTACCAGGCCGTTGGGTAGAGGTAGAAACGGGCGGGCAAAATGCCTTTGTATTCGATGCGTATCTAACCACCTTGCCTGTGCCAGAGCTCCAAAAGCCGGAGTATGGCCTGTGTTTCCTCGACAACCTGCTTTCCTACATTGAGGATCAGTTGATCTTTGTTGATTCCATGGAGTATTTCAATGGGTTCCCGGGTGAATCTTACCACCTGATGAAAATATACGAGACCCAGGCTGGGCATCAATACGTTGAGCACAACTATTGGGAAGCGGCCCATTATGAGTTGCAATTGGACGGGGTTCGCATGATTGAAGTAGAGCAATTGCTGCGTCTGTTATTGCAGTATTGTGATCAACTGTCGGAAGAAGCTAAAATTGAAATAGCCAAACTAGGTGATCTCTCAGCAAGGCCATCGATTTATTTGCCTTTGAACGAAATCTGTTGTTGGATCGAATGCCGCCGGTATGAGGATCGCTTGATTATAGTGGTGTCGGAAGGGATTTAGGTGTCAGTAGGCAGTTCGCTACTTCGTAGCTCGCAGTAGGCAGTAGGCAGTAGGCAGTAGGCAGTAGGCAGTTCACCGCTGCGCGGTTGGCAGTTTGCAGTGCGTTACTTCGTAACTCGCAGTTGGCAGCTCCCAATTGGACCGTTGGTCTGAGTTGACTATTATTCATGAGCAAAGAAAATCGCAGGCTATGTCACGGAAAAGGGTAACGGTTTTGATTATTACGGCTTGCTCGGTGGGGGTGTCTCAACTGTTGTTTTACTATGCGCATTTCTATCTTACCGGGCAAGTGCCTGAAGACATACGGAACGATTTAGGCTATGAGCCAGGCTATACACAATTAGCGTATTTATTGATGAGCTTAACAGGAGGCCTGATCTTCGGCTACTTGATGGTCTATAGGAAGGTGAAGATGACGACCTTTAGCGATGGGATTTTCCGTATGGCTGGTTTGTTCTTTCTCTCCTTCGTGCTAAGCACCACGCTGGTAACAGCTTTTGTTGTCTTATTAGCGAGTGGCAGGAGTGCCTTGAATTCATTGCCGGGAATTTTAGTTGGTATCTTTTCGAACCCAGGCACGATGTTTTCGCTACTTATTTGGCTGCTGATCGTGGCGGCTACGCAGTTTATGCTGCAGGTAAGTGATAAGTATGGACAGGGTGTGTTGTGGAAGTTTATGACGGGGAAGTACTTTCACCCGCGAGAGGAGGAACGCATCTTTATGTTCCTGGATTTGAAGTCTTCCACCGCGATTGCTGAGAAAACCGGGCACTTACTTTTTTTTGAATTGCTGCGAGATGTATTTGCTGATGTCACTCAGGCGATCGTCGACCATCGCGGAGAAATTTACCAATATGTGGGGGATGAGGTAGTCATTTCTTGGCCTCTTACGAAAGGGGTTTCGGATGCCCATTGTATCCGTTGTTTTTTAGATATCCGCGCCTGCTTGGAAGCTTTAGCTCCTGATTACCAGGAGAAATATGGGGTGGTACCTGTATTTAAAGCGGGTATTCATCACGGCAAAGTGACGGTAGGGGAATTAGGGATCATCAAGAAAGACATAGTTTTTTCTGGCGATGTACTTAATACGACAGCGCGAATTCAAAGCTTGTGCAACGAGCATCAAAGTGGCCTGTTAATTTCAGGCGATACCTTGGAGTGTTTGCCAGATGATGCCGCTCTTTCATTTTCGCCATTGGGAGAAATTGAGCTTCGGGGCAAAGAACGCATGGTACCCATTTATACCTTGGAGCAAGCGCGTTTTACGAATCATCAAGATGACTAATAAAATGAAACGCTACAGACGCCATATGCTTGTAACGATCCGAATTGGATTGCTAATGGGTCTGCTACCTATACTGGCGGCCTGTTCCTCCGCGCAACCAAGGCCTGAAAAAGTGCCGACATCCTCTTTAGCGCTTCCTTCTTTCGGCGATCCGCTGAATGCACCCTTTTGCTTTTCAACCGATGCTGGTTTAAGCTGGCAACCCCTGGCTGATGGCTTACCGACCGACCTGCAATTATCCTTTATCGATACGGTGGCTGGCCGACTCCTTATTGCCACCGATCATGCAGGCTTGTATATAAGTGATGCCGGGAAACAAAACTGGTCGGCCTTCGGCGAAGATTTTAGCGATCAAAAGATCAATGCCCTGCACATAGAAAAACAAACCGTTTATATGTCCCCCTACCGCAGGGGAATCTATCGCTCTAGCGATCTTGGCGATACATGGCAGGCCTTGACCTATGACCTTCCCGACCAGCGAGTACAAGCTCAACTGCGGCTGCCGAACTGTTTGCTAGCCGCAACGGATTCCGGTATTTACCAATTGCAGGATGGTCGGGAAAACTGGAAGGCGCTCTTTTTCGGCGAACAGGTGATTAGTTTGAATCGCGAAGGAGCTCGCCTGGTGGCCGGCACAACAGCGGGTATTTTATTGTCAGAAGATGCCGGCGCTACTTGGCGATGGGTTCATCAGGATGGGGCCCTGCACAATACCGCGCTCATCGACGGCCGCATCTATGGAATGTACATTTCAGGCGACCTCTACGTATCCGCTGACTGGGGCGAAAATTGGGCATTGGCTCAATACGGCCCACAACAAGCTTCCTATGTCTATGATTTGGTGGCTGTTGGCGATCACCTTCTCATGGGCAATAACTACGGAGTACATCGCTCCATGAATGGCGGACTCAATTGGACCTTGGACTATTCGCTAGATAGCCTGTTTTTTTTCGATTTTTTTGTCTTGGATGGGGTCGTGTATGGAGGGATGCGGAAGTAATCAGAGCGGCCGAATTGCGATAAGCAAACGGCCCCTCGATTGCCATTTATTTATCATTCGGCAACAACATCCGGAACACGTAGGCTGCTAAGGCGCCTCCGGCCATGCATACCACCAGGTATACCCAAATGTCGGACCAAGCAAAGAATTCAAGGATGGATTGACTTAGAGCCACCGCGGGGTTGAAGGCACCACCGGAATAAGGGCCAAGCAAATAGCCAGCACCTACCACGGTTAACCCGATCGCGATGCCATAGAAACCATTTCCTTCGGTTGACCTGGCGGTGGCGACATGTAAGATGACAAAAACGAGAGCAAAGGTGCCAAGGAGCTCCGCAGTGATGCCCGCACCCAACTCGCCAATTGCTGAAACGCCTGTGCCAGATTGGCCGAAAACGAATTGTACCAACACCGCTGCTGCCGCCGCGCCTGCTATTTGAACCAGCCAATAGCCAATTGCTTCGCCAATTTTCATACGGCCTCTAATGATCATAGCCAGCGTTACAGCAGGGTTGTAATGAGCACCAGAAATATGCCCACCGGCATAGATCAGGGCGGTCAGGAGGCTACCGATAGCTATCAGGTTGAGTGCGCCGGCATTAGCGTTTAGACCAACGGCCAAGCAGAGGAAGAATGTACCAATTAGTTCAACAATCAGTTTGGAAGAATGCTGCATGACTATCGTTTCTCGTTAGAAAAATGTATTCAATTCAGACTTATTCCTAAACTTCTGTAGCGCTAAAATCTTCTTTCTATAAAACAATAACTATTGACTAAGTAGAAATCAACTACCTGAAACGACTTTTATATTCAGGCGAGGCTTCTAAGGCGGGCAAGATAGGAATTATATGACGCTTTAATCGGAACCCAGAAATGACTATTCGATCAATCACCCGAATTTGACGGTGGTTGGATACTGCTGCTGTGACGAATGGCATTTGCAGAAATGAATAGTACCTTGTATGTTGTAAAACCACCAAAACCGATTTTCGATGAAAATCCTGGAGTTTCTCAAAGCCAATCTGCGGGAAAGCCTCTTGAAGGGGATTGAAGAAACTATTGATTCTCTTAAGGAACTCTTACCTAAGAATTCTGACAAGTACCAGAGCCTGATTTTGATTCAAAGTCAGTTGTTGGAAGTCAAGCGGAAGGTCATGCATGGTACCATCTCGGAAGCCGATGCTCAACTCGCCAAGAACCGACTGCGGGAATCACTAATGGAATTGATCAATAGCCTGGAAAAAGCAGATGTAGAACCGTCGGAGAAAGAGCCACAGGCAAAAGCGACTGCTGCACCACCACCTCCGAAAACCAGTACAAAAGCTCCTGCTGAGAAAGTACAGCCCGCTAAGAAAAGAGCTGCCAAAAAGACTACAACCAATAAGGAAGCAGATCGCCTAAACTGGTCGGCGAAAATCGTGAAGGAAGATGATTTGGACTGGTTGGAGTTCGAGGTGCAACTCAGCGAGAAGCATCAGGTGGTCTACTACCTGGAAGGCACCACCAGCCTGTTGAAAGTAGATGGCAAGGTAGTATTCCGTGAAAAGGTCAATTTGTTGAATGCAGTATCGAGTATTATGAATTTCCTCACAGTCAATGAGGAGCATGCTGATTTTAAGATTCAAGATGGAGACCAGGAACTTCCGGCTCGACTGTCATTGGGCGTAAGTCTGAAAGCCGTTTACAAGAAGATCAAGCTATCGGTGGATGGAAAGCTGCTGTATGTACGATGATTTAAGACAACAGGCTCTAAGCACTTAATTTGATAGACATGAATCGTTTGCGTCGGTTTTTTCTAGGGTTGCTATTATGTTGCCTCATCTTTTCTGCCTGTACGCAAGATGAATTACCGCCTCTTTGCCCGGACCCAGTGGCCATTGCGCTGGCTGGTGGCAGTTGCCTGTACTTTGAAGATGATGGGCAGCTGAATGCCTGGGAGCCTTTAATCCGTTCCATTGTCGAGCAAACCACGGCTGATGTGTATGGGTTGTTACCCAGGGCTACCCGACTGACGATTCGGGTCGAAGCAGGGACTGGTGGCGTTATTCCCGGCTACGGGTTCGGCGGATTCGCGGTTTTAGATGAAGTTGTGTTGATCCTCAACCCCAACTTTGCCGGGCTGGAGGCATCACTCCAGGCTCATCTGTCTTCTACCTTGGCTCATGAACTTCATCATGCCCTGCGCTATCGTTCGCAGGGCTTTGCGCCCGATTTGTTTAGCTTTTTGTTGAACGAAGGAATGGCTGATCATTTCTCTATTGAATTAAACGGAGGAGATCCACCACCCTGGAGTACTGCTTTGCAAGGGGAGGAGTTGGAAGATTGGATGGAGGAAGCGATGACTGTTTGGTTCGAACCGCCATATGATTATGAAGATTGGCTATTCGGGACGAATGAGATTCCTCAATGGACGGGCTATGCGATCGGCTTTGAATTGGTACGTCGCTACTTGGAGGCACGCCCTGGAATACGCGTTTCGGAATTGATTGACGAACCGGCTGAATCGTTTTTGCCGATGTAGAAACGCTTTGTTCTATGACAGCGATTTCCCCGGTCTTTGATTGGTACACGATCTTACTCCTCTTAGGGGTAGTGCAGGGCTATTTTATTTCCTATTTCTTCTTGAGCGATAGCAGGAATAAGCTCGCTAATCTATTCTTGGGCTTACTCATTCTTGTCTTCACATTGAGTATTACCGAAACCTTCTTGAATTATAGCGGCCTGTTGGCCAAGGTGCTGCATTTGAGTAATTTTTCGGAACCACTCCAATTATTGCTAGGCCCGCTACTCTACCTCTATTTTCGAGCACTTATCAACCGACCTTTTCGGAAACTCGATGTACTTCATTTTTTGCCTTTCCTCCTCTTTTCGATCTATTTATACCACGAATTTAGCCAGCCACTAGCGCTTAAATACAATCGCTACATTGCGACCTATTTTCCCGATTTGCCCAGGTTAAAAGGGCTTGTTCAACAGTCTGCTGACCCTTGGCAGATTCGCCCCGCGATGACGACCATCGGCATGTATCTTCAACTGGGAATTTACTTGCTGGTCAGTGCGCCGGCCATACGCCAATTAGCCACAGCGAAAACCCGCAGGTTGGCCCCCGAGAAACGCGGGCAATTGCAGCAAAAGTGGCTCCGCAATTTTGCCTTGATCCTGCTTGCTGGCTTTGCCCTGTTCCTGATGGCTAAAAACCGCTGGGGAGATGTAGAAGCAGATAATGTACTTGGCTTGTACGTGACCTTCTTTTTGTACGTAATGTCGTACTCGTTGCTGCGCAATTCCGCTTTTTTGGATAATCGAGGAACAGGAAAAAAGTACGAAAACTCACCCTTGTCGGAGGAATGGATGGAACGCAAGACAGGGCAACTGGCACAACTAATGGCCAGCGAACAGCCCTTTCTCGACAACCAATTTGCGCTAGCGGATTTGGCTAAAAAACTCGCTATTCCTGAGCATCACCTTTCACAGTTGATCAATGATCGTTTAGGGACTAATTTTTTTGGCCTCTTGAACGATTATCGCACGGCAGCAGCGAAAACTTTACTCGATGACCCGCAAAATGACCACTTGAAGGTGGAGCAGATCGCTTATGATGTAGGCTATAACTCCAAATCTTCTTTCTATACGGCCTTCAAGAAACGTTTTGGTAAAACGCCACATGCCTACCGCCAGACACGCTCTTAGATTTGTTCGTCTCGCTAAAGTCGAACTTCTTCTTTCTTAAGTACGACCCCTTTGGGTTGGTAAGTCTGCATGTTTGTAGCACATCACCAAACTGAATGTGTTATGATCAAATTCTCACCTCCCTCCTATGCTGTGCTGGTGGCTTTGTTTTTGCTGACCAGCAGTTGTTTCAAAAAAGATACACTGGCGATTTGTCGGAACAGTCAGTCCATAGAATTGGCGGGCGAAGGCTGTTTGTTATTTATCGATCAGGGAGAACTGACGGAGCACCAGTCAGTGATCGAAGATGTGATCCGAGAGGCCGTGGTAGAAGTACACGATCAGCTACCGGAAATAAGGCGTGTTGGTATTCAGGTAGAAGCCGGAACCCGGGGTGTTATACCTGAGTTGGGCTTTGGGGGGCGGGCATTTATCGATGAAATATCCCTAGTCTTTGACCCCGGCTTTCTCGATTTAGAGCAATCGATTGAGGACGAGTTACGGCCTTTGTTGCTGCACGAACTGCATCATATCCTGCGGCATAGGGCCACGAGCTATTCGCCGAACTTGGCCGGCATATTTATTAATGAAGGCCTGGCCGATCATTTTTCGATGGAACTGGCTGGTAGTGACCCACCGATATGGAGTACAGTGCTGGAAGGAGAAGAACTGGAGCAATGGATCGAAACGGCAGGTGAAGTATGGCTGGATGAACCAGTAATGGATTCCGATGCATGGCTCTTTGGTAGTGCGGAAATTCCTCGTTGGGCCGGCTATGCAATCGGCTTTGAACTGGTGCGCCGCTACCTGGAAACACACCCTGGAATACGCGTTTCGGAATTGCTTGGCGAACCGGCTGAATCGTTTTTGCCGGACTAAGGAAGAGAGCCGATCTAGAATGCCTTTTTGGTCGAGCAGATTTTTCACCCAGATAAGGCGAAAAACGTAGCCCTAGCCAAAGCTAAGGCGAGGCTTTTTAACGCCATATGGGCGAAAAAGATGCCACCACAAAAGAGTAATTTAGATTTGCTCTCTTACTTAAACTGCCTGCCAAAATTTGATTAGTTTTAGAGGAAAAGGAATGGAACACCGAATTTCTCCTCATGACGAAAATTGGCTCCAGGAAGCCGAATCGGCAATGATCCGATACAGTGGAACATTTTCTCCATTTTTAATTGATAAAGCGGAAGGGTCTTATATCTACACGGTAGACGGGAAGGCAATTCTCGATTTTACGTCGGGGCAAATGTGCTCGGTTTTTGGGCATAATCACCCGAAGGTAGTTGCGGCGATCAAGGAGTCGAGTACTTCAGCGCTTCATTTGTTGAGCACTATGCTGTCGCCATCAGTGGTGGAGCTGTGCCGGGAATTAGTAAACCTGTTGCCTGAAGGTCTCGATCGCTGTATTCTCCTGAATACGGGGGCAGAATCTAATGAAGTCGCGCTACGCATGGCCAAATTGGCTACCGGCGGATTCGAAGTGGTCGGCTTTACGGGTTCATGGCACGGCATGACGGCTGGTGCTCAGGCACATACGTATTCGATTACTCGTCGAGGTTACGGACCGGTAGCGCCTGGTGCATTGGCGTTGCCAGCTCCTAATAGTTACCGATGCCCTATTCGGCATTGCAAAGACCGCTGCGACAATAGCTGCCTGGAAGCAGGCTTCGGCCTTATCGATCAACAATCGGTGGGGGCACCAGCTGCATTCATTGCTGAACCAGTACTCAGCGCCGCAGGCATTGTTGATTTGCCAGGGCCTTACTTACATCGCTTGCGCGAATTGTGCGACGAGCGAGGCTTGCTCCTCATCTTCGACGAAGCGCAAACCGGACTTGGTCGTTTAGGCCACAATTTTGCCTTTGAGCGAGACGGTATCGCGCCTGATTTCCTCACACTCTCGAAGACCTTAGGTGGGGGTATTCCGCTATCGGCAGCCATCACTAGCCGCGAGATTGAAGAAGAGTGTCATGCCAACCGCTTTATCTACGTGACCTCTCACGTATCTGATCCCATGCCGGCAGCGGTTGGCTTAGCGATGTTGCAAATCCTGCAGGAGGAACGGCTAGCGGAAGCCGCCAGGGTACAAGGCGCTTATCTAAAAGAACAATTGAAGGCCCTGCAAGCAAAGCACGAGTGTATTGGCGATGTGCGTGGCCGAGGCTTACTACTGGGTATGGAAATCGTTAGCGACCGCGAAAAGCGTACACCTGCTCCTGAACTGGGCGGGCGCATTGGCGATCGTTGTCTGGAGCTTGGTCTCAGCATGAATATCGTGCGAGTGCCGGGTACCGGCGGCGTATTCCGCATAGCGCCACCATTAACGGTCACGACAGAAGAACTGGATCTGGGTGTGGCGATCCTTGATCAGGCAATAGCTGATTGTACGAGCTAGATTTTCCCCTGCGGCCAGACAATTTATTTGGCTGCTGCACTTCACTACGGATCGTGTTGGTGGCAGGGGTAGGAACGATAAATTCCCTATTTTCGTAGCAAAACCATCCCAAAATGACTCGCCTAACCCTTACCCTGTTTATTGCTTTGGCCTTTTCTTTTGGTTCGCCTATCGCTCAACAGACTGGCCAAATCGACTACCCGCAACTGGGCCTATCGTTTACCATCCCTGATGGCTGGGTAGGCCAAGAAGCGGAAGGCCTTTATCTAATGGGGCACAACAGCATTCCCGGCTTCATTTTTGTGATCCCTCACGAGCAATCTTTGACTACAGCACAGATGCAGGCAGAAGCAGCGGCCGGCCTGTTTTTGGGCGCAGGATCACAACTTGCGCCAACGGGAAGTGTAGACGTTATCGGTCGTGGTAGGGTAGGGGGCGAATTTCAGGGGAGCATTGAGTATTCGCCTGCGCAAGCCTATATCATTGGCCTGGAAAACGTGCATGGTAACGGCCTTACGGTTATCGCTTTGACAAGCCCACAAGCGTTCGAAACGGCTCGCTATCGAGGCTTTGCCGAAGCCGTAGCTAATAGTGTACAGTTTTCGGCAATCGAAACGACGACAACTGCCGAGCCTTCTGGCGCCGCCCGCGGTACGCTCGAAGATTGGCGCTACCAACTCGGGGGTACAAAATTGACCTTCATGGAGTCTTACTACTCCGGTAGTGATATGGGAGGCGGCTACAATATGGAGTCAGAAATTCACCTTTGCCAAGCCGGCTATTTCCTGTACTATGATCAAAGCGTAATGTCAGCCGGTAATGCGTCTTCGAATGTCTACTCGGGCGGCAACTCACGCGGTCATGGCAATTGGGAAGTGATCGAACAGGCGGGGACTTTCTATCTCATCCTCAACTTCCAGGACGGCAACCGTCATGAATATGAACTGGCCTGGGGCGAAGACAGTAAACTCTTCCTCAACGGCACCCGCTTCTACCGTACCTGGACCGGGGAGTATGCACCGAATTGTGAGTAGGATCCAACAGACCAACAGACCAACAGACCAACAGACCAACAGACCAACAGTCGAATAGGAAGCTACCAACCGCCAACCGCGCAGCGGTGGACGGCCTACTGCTAGTCGCGAAGCGACACTGCCCACTGCAAGTTGCGAAGCAACGAACTGCTAACTGAAAAACTACCAATCGCGCAAGCCCAACAACTTCTCCCCCAGTTCCGACAGCTCTGCTGTATCGTATTTCGTTTGCTCCCAATTGCGGGGGTCGCCGGGAAAGGCGTAACCTTCGGGGGCCACGCGGTCGCGCCAGGAGCGGATGCGCCAGTCGCGTAGGCTTTGATTGTCTTCTTGTGCAGGCATCATGGAAACGTACTGGGCGATGCGCACTTTGTCTTGTGATAGGTTAGGGCGGATACCATGCGGCTCCATGCTGTTGAAGATGAGCAGATCACCGGCCTCTAGTGGTACTTTGACAATCTTATCCTCTAATCCAGTAGTGTCTGGCTGGAATTTATTGCGATCCTTCGGTTGTGTTGTTTTCCACTGATCGTAGTTGCGGAATAACCAGGGGATACATTGGAAACCGCCCATGTTTTCGTCGGTCTGATCAGATAGCGCCAGGACACCCTGCACATTCTGTGGCTTGGTGTCGGGATCGTAGTCCCAGTGGATGAAGCCTCTGTAGCTATAGCCAGGGCGAATGGGAAAGTTGAGATTGGCGCGGTCGATAGTGACCCAAAGCTTTTCGGTGCCCCAGATATCGACAAAGGCGTCGTAGATGCGTTGGGTCTGGCGGTTGGTCCAGAGGTGTTGATTGTTATAAACCTCGACCATGCCAGTGCCGGCCAGTTCTTTCATCTGCATCTCAGCCCGTGGAGCGGTATACCAGGTTTGTTGATCATTCGGGTCCTTGTCTTCGAATTCCCAGAGGAAGGCAGCTGTTTCGAGGGCTTGTACCCTGGGCACGGCTTGCTTGATAACCACATAGCCGTTTTCTCGCCAGAATTTCCATTGTTCCAGGCTAAGAACGCGGAGGCTATCCGCAGTGGCCTCCTGGCGCAATTGGACATTGCTGCTCTTGGCAGTGGAGGGGTTGCCAGGAATATCTTTGTGTTGGTTATCAGGCACCATTGACGGGACCATTCCAGGTTTCGACTGTTTCATTGCAGATAAATTAGCTTAGCCCAAGTAAGATAGGGCTTTAGCGTCATAATCAGACTGTTTGCTTTATCCCATTCCCTCCACTTCGTACATGGTTTTCATCTGTTTCCGGAGAACGGCTTCCGGGGACCAGCGCAGAGCTAATTTGAAAAGGCGCTGCCCCAGGTCACTATGGGCCATTTGGCCAAACTGCCAGGATCGGTTGACGATGAAGTCCACCTTTTTGCGTCGTACCAATTCAAAGCGCTGGAAGGCTAGTTGGTGGTCGCCATCACAGGTTGCAAGAGCAAGCGCGATGTGATAGGCATCTTCAACCCCCTGCCCGCCACCTTGCCCCATATTGGGCGTTGTAGCATGAGCAGCATCTCCGATGAGGCCTATTCGTCCCTGATACCAACTCGGTAAACGCCTTAAGTCGCTGATGTCATTGCGGATGATCTTGTCAATGGGGGTTTGCTGCAGGATATCTCTGACAAGTGGTGCGAATTCCTGAAATTGACGCAGCAGCATGGGGCGGTTGTCAGTAGCTTGATCGCGCTCACCTTCCTTCGCTTTGGCCACGGCATACCAGTAGACTTCCGTAGCGGAGATAGGGGTAAAACCAAAGCGCAGCTGCCGCCCCCACGCTTCAAGGCCCGTTCGGGTAAATGTATCCGGCAAGCGCATTGGGGCAATTCCCCGCCAGCAGGTTTGACCGGAGTAGCGGGTTCTTGAGTTAGGGAATAATTGTGCGCGAACCTTCGAGTGGATGCCATCTGCTCCCAGCAAGAGGTCGCTGGTAACAGCTTCGCT
>SPJK01002649.1_pt1 | contig 15472 bp, 20 predicted proteins | sample 3741771 | NCBI WGS metagenome assembly SPJK01 (sample SAMN10925997, study PRJNA522277) | cold seep metagenome | isolation source: Elba SIP-enriched marine methane seep metagenome, extraction at timepoint T2 | place: Italy: coast of Elba, Mediterranean Sea | reverse complement strand
GGTCGGCTTGTCCAGTGCCAGCTCAAACACCCTGATATTGGCTTCAACCTGAGTCGAGATCGCTGAAAGCGGCGCGGCGCCGCTGCGCAGTGCTTCGACTTTTTCCCGCGTGCTCTCGATTGAAGACAGCGTCACGCCGTTCTGCGAAATTCCATGCGATCCGGCAAAAATGGCCAGCGTCGGGCTTTCGAGACGCGGCGGATAACGCCGTTGCCACCCTGCGAGCCAGGTCGCGCCATCGCCAAGCCGTCCAAAGTCACCTTCACGCCCCATGCCGAGTAACGCATCTTCAACCTGCTGCGCCGCCCCAGCATCATACACGCTGGGCCGCATCGCGAGTTCGCGAACGTCATCGAATGGACTGGTGGCGCTGTCGGCTTGCGTCACGGTGATTCCCCGGCTGCTAAGAGCCCATAAAACGCCCTCATATCAATACACAAGTCAATTCTGGATTTGGTAATTTGATAAATCTGTCGCAAGTATATTTTGAGGATCTTGGTTTATAGGATGTGAGATGACCCGCCCGAACATTGAAAGCCCGTGTATCAAAGTGTGCGCCGTTGATGGCGAAACCGGACTTTGCCTGGGCTGCGGGCGGAGTTTGAAAGAAATTGGCGGCTGGATGCAATTCGATGATGCTGGGCGCCGGGACGTGATGGATACGCTTCCGGAACGGCTCGATCACTTGCGGTCGATTGGAAAGCTGGAGGCGCTGCCATGAAATCATCGCACGTTCTCGCGACCTTCCTGCTCGCTGCCGGGGTTTCGGCAGTCATCGGTCTGTATCTCGATCCAAAGCTTGAGAATGACACGTCTGCGGATCCTGCTGCTGCGAACGTCGCGTCGCCAAGCGTTGCGTCTCTGGCGGTCGAATCGCCTGGATCAACCACAGCGCGGCGCAAGGCAACCATTCGCAACCGTCCGGATGGTCACTATTGGACGCGCGCGCTGGTGAACAAGAAATCGAGCGTCGAGTTCATGATCGACACAGGTGCGAGTGTGGTTGCCCTGACCTATAAGGACGCTCAGAAAATGGGACTGCAGCCGGACAAGCTCGACTATCGCTGGGAAATCCGCACCGCTGGCGGGATCACCATGGGGGCCAGCGTCGTGATCGACTCTATTCAAATCAGCCAGGTCAAAGTTGAAAATGTCGAAGCCATGGTGCTGCGCTCGGACCTCGAACAGTCCCTGCTCGGCATGAGCTTTCTACGCGAGCTCTATTCTTATGAGTTTCGCGGCGAGCGGATGATTATCCAACAATAGTATCGTAAATCATCTTGGTCGCGACGATCGACAGCAATATCGCGAACAAGCGCTTCAGCAATTGTGCGTCGAGACGATGCGCAAGCTGAGCGCCGACTGGCGCCATGGTCACCGTGAACACGGAAATCAGCGCGAATGCCGCTAGATTGACATAACCAAGCGAAAACGGCGGCAAACCTTCGCGTCCCCAGCCGACAAAGATTGCGGTGATGGCACTCGGTAATCCAATAGCGATGCCAAACCCGGCTGCGGTCGCAACCGCCTGATGGATGACGCGGCCATAGACCGTCATCAGACTAACCCCGAACGTCCCGCCGCCTATGCCCATCAACGCTGACAACACACCAATGCCAGATCCAAAACCCGCGCGCCCTGCCCCGCGTGGCAAGTCGTCCGCGAGCTTCCACCCCGGGCGTCCGAAAAACAATTGTGCGGCGAGCAAATACGCCATGACGCCGAAAAAAGCCTTCAATGCAGCCGCCGACAATTGCCCGGCCACCAATTGTCCGACGAGCGCGCCCAGCATGATCCAGGGCGCCCACGTGCGGATGATCTGCCAGTCAACGGCGCCGCGCTTATGATGCGCCATGACAGACCGCGCGGAGGTCAGGATAATCGTCGCCAGCGAGGTTGCGATCGCGACATGGCTCGCGGTTTCGGAAAATCCCAGGCCTTCGAACAGAATGATCAGAACCGGAACGATAACGGCCCCGCCACCGATCCCGAACAGACCAGCGACGAGGCCGCTAAACAATCCACATCCCGCGAGCGCGAGAATCAGAACGCCGTATTGTGCAAAAAAGTCTGTCATCCGAGCCCGCCTAATCCATACGATCGGATGAGAAAAGCCTTAGCCGAATTGCGCGATCACATCTTCGATATTTGCGCCAGGCCGTCCGAGAATCGCTGCGACTTGCGCGCGTTGTTCAATCGCTAGCCAGATTCCAGCCACTTCCAGGTCGACAACCGACCATTTGCCTTTGCGCTCAATCACCCGCCAGCGGATCTTCATCGCCCCGTCATCGCGTTGAACTTCGGTCGTGATGATGCTGTCGCGAGCGTTGCGAGCGCGCGCGTCAACCACGCTGACTTCGACGCCTGAAAACTGGTGCGCATTGGCCGCGATCTGCCGGCGTAAATAGTCTTCGAACGCCGTTGCAAATCGGGCTTTTTCTGCCGGAGCGAGATTTCGGCCATAACGTCCGAGCGTAAAACTGGCGATGGCGCGCGTGTCGATGTGAGACAAAACGGCGTCGGCGACGCGCGTGTTTTCGCTGTGCGCGATATCCGATGCAGCGCTGCTCACCAGAGCTTCGGCGCTGTTGATATTATTGCTTCCTGCAACCGCCATTGGGGCGGAGGCGAGGAGCGCTGTCGAAATTAATAGTGCCTTCAACATGGGAGGATCCTTGCATTATCCGCGCCACTCCGGGCGCTTCGGATCACATTTGGGAATTCAATTGCGGGCGAACTAGGGCACATTTCGACATAGGGGGTATGTCGATCCTGTATGGTTGCATTCAGGCAACACTTCTGGACGGGAAAACGCCAGCTATCGCGCGCGCGCCCGTCAATTGCCCAGCCGGTTAGTGATCAGCCACCGCCGACAAATTGCACCACTTCGAGGCGATCACCGTCTTGCAAGACGGTTTCCCCGTGCTCCGCTTTGGGAACAATTTCCAGGTTTCGCTCAATCGCAATTCCGCGTGGATCGTCGGTCATGCTCAGAACCAGTGCTTCGACGCTGGTGCCGTCAGCGAGGTCCATGCTTTCGCCGTTTAGAAATATCTGCATCTGGTTGGCTTCCTTCAGCTCAAAAATGGACTTGCCAAGCTTAGCGATCCGCCGCAAGAGCGTGTGACAATGACGCAACACATATTTGTTCTCAATGGGCCAAATCTCAACCTGCTCGGTACACGCGAGCCCGAGATTTATGGCTCTGACACGCTGGACAATATTTATCAGCAAATGAGAGCAACCGCGCCAGACGTTGAATTCACTTTTCGCCAATCAAACTCCGAAGGTGAACTCGTAGATTGGGTGCAAGAGGCATCCAAATCCGCTGACTGTCTTATTCTTAATGCAGGCGCATACACCCACACATCTGTGGCGCTTCACGATGCCTTGAGAGCCTGCGAAGCAGACATTATCGAAGTGCATCTCTCGAATCCCGCGGCAAGAGAGGCGTTCCGCACAACCAACTATGTTGCCCCTTGTGCCAGTGCCAGCATTGCAGGTTTCGGCGCGTCCGGCTATTTGATGGCATTAACTGCCATCCTCCAAAAAATAAAAGACTGAGGAGCCCGTCCCCAAATGTCCACAAGCAAGTCAAAACTCGATGCCGGTCTGGTGCGTGAACTCGCCGCCATTCTGCGCGAAGCCGATCTCGGTGAAGTCGAAGTCGAACATGAAGGTTTACGCATCCGCGTCAGCAAAGCCACATCGATGGCGCCCACGGCGCCAGCTGTCATGCACGCGCCGATTGCTGCCGCACCTGCACCGGCCGCGGCTCCAGCAGCAGCGCCTGCTGCTCCGGCTGCCGCCGCGCCAGAAGCCGCCGCGCCAGCAAATGCGATTACCAGCCCAATGGTTGGCACGGTCTATCTCTCGCCAGACCCCGGTGCGAAAGTCTTTGTTGGTGTCGGCGACAAGGTCAAAAAGGGCGACACGCTGATGCTGATCGAAGCCATGAAGACCTTCAACCCGGTCACCGCCGACGCCGCAGGGACTGTGAAAGAAATTCTCGTCACTGATGCTCAACCGGTCGAGTTTGGCGAACCATTGATCGTTGTCGAATAAGGACACGAAACGATGATTGAAAAAGTCCTCATCGCCAATCGAGGCGAAATCGCGCTGCGAATTCACCGTGCGTGTAAGGAAATGGGCATCGCGACGGTCGCGGTTCACTCCGAAGCTGATCGCGACGCCATGGCAGTCCGTCTCGCGGACGAAAGCGTCTGTATCGGCCCGGCGCCGAGCGCGAACAGCTATCTGAAGAAATCGCAAATCATCGCGGCTGCAGAAATCACGGGCGCAGACGCGGTCCACCCCGGCTACGGCTTCCTGTCCGAGAATGCGCAGTTTGCCGAGATGGTCGAAGCGCACGATCTGATCTTTATCGGGCCGACGGCGGACCATATCCGCAATATGGGCGACAAGATCACCGCCAAGCAGACCATGATCGACGCTGGTGTCCCCGTCGTTCCGGGCTCGGAAGGCGGTATCAGCTCGATCAGTGAAGGCAAAAAAGTCGCCAAGAAGATCGGCTATCCGGTGCTCGTCAAAGCGGCCTCTGGAGGCGGCGGCCGCGGCATGCGTGTAGCCGAGACAGAAAAAGATCTCGAAACGGCGATCAAGTCAGCCAAGACCGAAGCGAAAGCGGCTTTTGGCGATGATGCTGTCTATCTCGAGAAATATCTCGGTAAGCCGCGCCATATCGAAATCCAGCTGATCGCGGATACGCACGGCAATGTCTGTCACCTGTGGGAACGCGATTGTTCCTTGCAGCGACGCCACCAGAAAGTCTTCGAAGAAGCCCCCTCCCCGGCCCTCAATCAGGCGCAACGCGAAGAGATCGGAATGATCGTCGCCAAAGCCGTCAAGAAAATGGGCTATCGCGGTGCCGGCACGATGGAGTTTCTCTACGAAGACGGCAATTTCTATTTCATCGAGATGAACACGCGGATCCAGGTTGAGCATCCGGTCACCGAAATGATCACCGGCATCGACCTTATCCGCGAACAGATCCGTGTCGCCGACGGCAAAAAACTCTCTTTCACACAGGATGAAGTGCTGCTGGTCGGCCATGCCATTGAGTGCCGGATCAATGCTGAGCATCACGAAACCTTCGTACCATCACCCGGCAAAATCACGGATTTTCATGCACCTGGCGGACCCGACGTCCGTCTCGATAGCGCGGTTTATGCCGGATATTCCATCCCGCCGCATTATGACAGCATGATCGCCAAGCTGATTGTCCACGGCCGGACCCGGAATGAGTGCATCATGCGCTTGCGCCGCGCGCTGGACGAAATGGTCGTTGGCGGTGTCGAGACGACATTGCCTCTGCATCGCAAGCTGGTTGAAGCTCAGGACGTGATTGACGGAAATTATGATATTCACTGGCTGGAGCGTTTCCTCGGATTGAAATAGGCTGGCCAGATGTCAGAGCGTTTCGACACGACGGATCTCTTGAACTGCTATCGCCGCGGGGTCTTCCCGATGGCCGATTCGCGCCATGACATGCGCCTGTTCCTGATGGATCCGGATCGGCGCGGGGTGTTGCCTCTGGACAGGTTTCACGTCCCATCGCGGCTCCGCAAAACGGTTCGCAAGAACCCGTATCGCGTAACCGCTGACACCGCCTTCAATCGCGTCATCGAGGCCTGCGCCGAACCGCACGCAACCCGGCCAGCGACCTGGATCAATGATGCCATCCTCAATCTCTATGGGGCGCTACACCGCGAGGGACACGCCCACAGTATCGAGTGCTGGGACGGGAACAACGACCTGGTCGGCGGCCTTTATGGCGTCTCCCTGGGCGGGGCGTTCTTTGGCGAGAGCATGTTCTCGCGCGCGCGCGATGCGTCCAAGATTGCACTTGTGCATCTGGTCGCGCGGTTGCGCGTCGGCGGCTATGGCCTGCTCGATGCGCAATTCCATAATCCGCACCTGGAACAGTTTGGGCTGGAAGAAATCTCGCGCGAAACGTTCCGTGATCGGCTTTGGCGCGCGCTGCGACTGGACGGCGATTTCTACTCGTTCGGCAAAGCCGGATTGAGCACCGACGGATCGACTTCGCTGCAAGCGATCACCCAGATATCGTAGACCGGGTGCTCAAGCGCGCTCAAGCCTGGCGAGGACGCGAACATCCATCCCGTGAAACGAACATCGGCGTCTTCACCTTCTGACGCTGCCAGCTCTTCCGCAGACAGATCACGCGGCACGGCCATGGTCTGCACCTGCTTCGACGAGGCTGATGTGACCCGCAAAAACGCAGCGCTCTCTGGCGGCTCTTCTGGCGGCGTTTGAAAACAGACATCCAGATCAACGCGAAGTGATCCATAGACTTTGGGTTCGTCGATCCGCATCTCGAAATCGGTCGACCGGCCGGTGATCTTATCGAGCGCTCGCAGCGTGACTGTGTCGTATTGTTGATAGGTTCGATTCTGCACCGGTGGTATCGCACCGTCGGTTCCGAACAGGGTCGTTTCCAGATCACTGGTCTCGGTTTCGGTCGTTTCTTGCGCAATCGCAAAAACCGTCAGACCGAGCCCGAACGCTCCAAGCAGCGCAGCGCGAATCACTCGCTTTCTCCGCCACCGCCTGCCGCGAATGAAGCAAACAATGTCATCAGATCTACAGACCCTTGCGCATACAAGATTTCACCGCAGCCCGACTCGCCGAACAAGGGCTCGCCATCGCCGCACGCTATGATTTCACCGAACCCTTCTGCAGGCTCCAGGTTGATATAGGCTCCGCCCAACAGACTTTCAGACTGCACCCGTGCGGTTGTACCATCGCCCAGCGGCAGAACTTCAGACGCCACAGCCAGCGTGACCAGAGCTTCCGCGCGATCCCGGTCGAGCGCAACGTCGCGAACAGTACCGATTTTCACGCCGGCCATCCGCACATCGGTGCCACGATCGATTGTCGCTGCGCTGCTAAACCGCGCGCCCAACTCAACCACTTCTCCGGTTGGTCCGCCATCAGAGCCCCGCGCTAATCCAAACCACAGGAAAATGCCGGCAACGATCAGGACCGCAAGGCCCACCAGTGTTTCAAAAATCGATTCACGCATTTGGATCCCAGGCCTCGTAATCAGCATCCGCTTGGCGGCGCTCACCGCCCTCTCGGAGGGTTCCCTTCGGACGATATGCGAACACAGTCCCGGTCATGTTCGGTGAATGATCGGTTTCCCAATCCTGACGCTTCAATGGCGCTTCGGTTGGCGGCTCGTCCAGGGTGTAATGCAGCCAGCCATGCCATTCCGGCGGAACCTTCGAGGGTTCGTCCAGACCATCATAAATGACATAGCGACGACGACGACCTTCGACCGACGCTTTACGGTCTTCGAAATAGCGATTGCCATAGTCGTCGGTGCCGACATGCACGCTGCGGCGTTTGATATCGAACCAGCCTCCGGGGCTGATACCGTTCCACCAAGTAAAGAGCTTGAACATGCTTCACGTCCTGACAGTGATATTTGACCGCAATATGGCGCGTGTGTGCGCGCGAATCTAGTTAGGACAGGCAACACATCATGTCGCGGGCGAGGTCAAGCCCGCTCTGGCTGGAGGGCGCAGTACATGTCTGCAAGCGATCGCAACGCACAATTGCTGGAAACCGCAATGGAAGAAGGATTGATGAGCGCAATAATGCCGCTCTCTGAACTTTGCGCCGTTCCGCTTACCAATTTGCAGTCGAGAGAGGCGGCGCGCGCAGCAGCGACGCGGCAACGCCTCGATCGGACCAGCAAACTTGCAATGGCGGAGCTACTCGAAGGGCTCAGCGATGCGCCGCAGAATGCGGAACTGGCAGAAGCCGCTGCGCGCGGTGTCCCTCTGGCACTGATTGAAGAGGCCTTGCAACAGGGTCAGGGCTTCGACGCGCTGGCAACCGCATTTCGCAACGAAGCCATTGTATCAGCGGCGCCTCCGGCCTGCTTGTCAGAAGGCGAACTTTCAGCCGACGAGATCAATGACAGTCGCCGCGGCGGCGTCGGCGCATTTGTCGCCAAAACCGACTTGCCCGACCCAGACATGCCCGGTTTCGCGGTCGATATCGCACGCTTCATCACGCCCGACGGCTTCGAGGTCGATGTGCTCGAAGACCTGGTCGCCGCCGCGTGCAGTCTGCATGGCCCCCGCCTCGTAATGGTGCCCTGCGGATTATCCGGCGCCCTTCTTGGGCTCGGCTTGCCATACTCAGCTGGCAGCGCAGCGAGCCTGACCGCAATCCTGAAGCTCGCACAGTCAGCTGCGCGAGGGACGGGTTTCCCGAAAAAGGCGGCTGAAACGCTCGGCCTGGAGCCACGCATTGCGAGCAAGATCAAACGTGATGTCAAACTGGTGATTGTACCGCTATCGGCAAAACTCCTGTCGCGGTTCCAGCCTATCACACAGGGCTTGCTGCCAATGCTGTCCATGGTTGATGCGATCGATGGCGACCAACCTTCATTGCATCTACTCGCACGGATGGGCATGGCCCGCGCAGCACCGCAAGCGCTGCCTGCTTTGCTCACTGAGATCGATGCCGCCGCCGATCTCGAATTGATGCCGCACTTTGGCGGCGATGTGCTGCGCACGCGCGGATTCTCAACCCAGGCAATCGACAAAGTGAAAAGCGCACTTGGCGAGGGGCTGCCATTGAACGCGGCGTTCTCGCGCTGGGTGCTTGGCGATGACATCATCTCGAATGATTTGCGCCTGGCGCCGGAATCCTTCGACGCGGATGGCCGGGCTTTGCTCAAGACGATTGGGTTTTCCAAACGCGAGATCGCGGAGGCCGAAGACGCGCTTGATGGGCGCCCGGACAAGCTTGCCAGCACAGCACTGGAGGCCGCCGGGCTCAGTCAGACAACAACCAAGACCGAAATGATCACGCTCGCCGAAGCGCTACAGAAATCTGCGGGGTGCTCGATTATCCTCAGCCTCGGCGGTAGCAGCGAGGTCGACTTGCAGGCTTTGCTGGAGGCCGACATCTCCGCCTGGTTGCCAGCGCTCGACACCGAACTCGACCGACTGACGTCTGACCGTATGGATCACATAACGGCGCTGGCGGAAGACCTGATGGCCGAAGACGCCGCGCCGCAAACCTTTATCGAAGCCCCCAGCGGGGTCTCGCGCACGCGCCTGCCAGACCGGCGCAAGGGCTATATCCAGAAAGCGACTGTCGGCGGTCACAAAGTCTATTTGCATACGGGCGAATTTGACGATGGATCGATCGGCGAGATCTTCATCGACATGCATAAGGAAGGCGCAGCGTTCCGATCGTTGATGAACAATTTCGCAATCGCTGTCTCGCTCGGCCTGCAATATGGTGTGCCATTGGAAGAGTATGTCGACGCCTTCGTGTTTACGCGGTTTGAACCTGCGGGCGAGGTCACGGGCAATGATCAGATCACCCGGGCGACCTCGATCCTGGATTATATTTTCCGTGAGCTGGCAGTGTCTTACCTTGCACGCGAAGACCTCGCTGAGCTTGGCGATGTCACGCATGACGGCCTTGGACGCGGCCTCGAGGACGGGATTGAGAAATCGCACGCTCAACCGCTCCCCGACGAAGCTGCGCATCTGATCTCAAGAGGCTATTCGAGGGGGCAGATCCCCGACAATATCGTCATTCTCAATCGCAAACGCGAGGAACGAGAGGCCGAGCGCGCCGAAGAGGTTTTAGACGAAATACCGTCCGGCGAAACCGAATCGCCGGCCTATTTGCCGGATGCCTGCGACAGTTGCGGGAGCTTCACGCTGTATGTGGACGACGCTGACAATGAGACGGCCTGCGACACGTGCGGTCAGGTTGGAAAAATAGAAGCGACTGATTAAACGCCTGCTCGCGTCGATGTCTAAGCCGTTCTCAAGCCTGACAGGTGAGACTTGAATGCAACAGCTCGGCGCGCGCTGGCCGCATTACCACATTTTCAGTTATGGAATGGCCGTCGCTCACGTATGACTCCTGACATGAACTATCGGGACAGCATTCGAGTCGTAGCCGCCCTTGGCGCCATTGCGACACTGGCATTGCCAGCGATAGGCCAGGACTCACCAAGTCGCATCGCCTGGGCACCATCTTATAGCGGCTCATGCATCGACTGCTCTCTGGTCGGACGCAATATGTCCGGCTGGAACATATCCAAAGCGAATTATCCAGGCGCAGATTTGACCGCTGCCAATCTTCGCGGCGTTCAGGCACTGGATGCGAATTTTGACAGTGTACAAGCGGTTGGCGCGGATTTGCGGGTCAGCGATTTTTCCGGCGCCTCGTTTTCTGACGCCATTCTGATCGGGTCACGTCTGCAAGGCGCAAGTTTTAACGGCTCGAAAATGTCAGGGGTCGTGCTGACCGGGGCGGATGTCAGTGACGGCAAGTTCATTGGCGCGACGCTAACAGCCGCTCAGATGCAATCTGCAACGATCCATAACGCGGATTTTTCAGCTGCGAACATGGTCCTGGCAGAGCTTAATGCAGCGGATTTGACCGGATCCGTGTTCGACAATGCGATTATGACCAATGTCGACCTCACCGGCGCCAATGTAACAGCGGTGAGCTTTCGCGATGCGCGTTTGGCAGGTGCGGTCCTCGATGCGGCAATCGGGATAGAGTCAGCGAACTTTGAAGGGGCTTGCGCCTCGGAGGCAAGTTCGATCCCGGCCGGACTCGAACTGCCAGATTGCGGCGACCAGCCTTAGGCTTCGTTGAGTTCGGCGTCTTCTTCGGCCGCTTTGCGTTCCATCACGGACACAATCCAGATACTGATCTCGTACAGGCCGTAAACCGGTACGGTGAGCATGATCTGCGAGATGAAATCCGGTGGCGTCGCGAAGGCGGCAACGGCGAGAATGCCGACAATCGCATATTTGCGGCCCTTGCGCAGAGTCTCCGCGCTGACCAGTCCTGCCCGTCCCAGCAATGCCAGAACAACCGGCAACTGGAAGGAGAGGCCGAAGGCGGTCATCAGTGCAATGCTCAGTGACAGGTATTCAGAGACCTTGATCTGCGCTTCAATCTGCACCTGCCCGCCTTCGGCATTCTGTTGTTGTCCAAGCGCAAACGCCATAACCAGCGGCATCATCACATAGAAGACGAATGTCACGCCGATGGTGAACAGGACCGGAGCGGAGACCAGAAATGGCCAGAACGCACCGCGCTCATTCTTGTAAAGGCCCGGAGCGACGAAGGCGTAAACCTGCCACGCCATGTATGGGAACGAAACGAACAGACCAGCAAACAGTGCGATTTTCAGTTTCACAAAGAAGAATTCGAGCGGTGCAGTGTAGATCAAACGAGGGTCTTCGGTGACGCCGAATGACCGGAAGGCTTCGATAAACGGTTCGACCAACAGATTGAAAATCGGACCAGCAAAGAAGAAGCACCCAATCGTTGCCACAACGAACGCGATCAGGGCCTTCATCAAGCGTGACCGCAGCTCGTTCAAGTGTTCCAGCAGCGGCGCGCGAGACGCCTCCACCTCATCCGACGTGATATCGGGGCGTTGATCGACAGGCAGGTCCTTGGTCATGACGCGGCCTTGTCTTCATGATTGGCCGTTGGCGCCGGGTCCGGTGTTTCGGCCGCGCCCTCAGGCGATTCAGGTTTGGGCGTGTCTTGCGCGGGCTTGTTTAGCTCCGCCTTCATCGCCTGTTCCTCTCGCATGACGCGTTCATTGATGTCTTTTTCAACTGATTTCAGGTCATCAACCGCCTCGGTAATCGCATTGTCGCGCTTCAGGTCTTCGATTTCCTGGCGCAAATCATCGAGTTCTGCCTGCCGGGCAATGTCATCAAACGCGGCGCGAAATTCATTCGCCATGGAGCGCCCCCGCGCCACGAACTGACCAAGCTTGCGCATGGTCAATGACAGATCTTTCGGCCCGAGAATAATCAGGGCGATGATCACCAGGAAGAGGAGTTCGCTAAATCCGAATTGCGGCAGCATGTCAGTACGCCTTCCGCGCTCAGTACGGGCCGATTAGTCCTTCGACTCAGCCTTTTCGGTCTCAGGCGTGATGTTGACCATATCGTCGCCATCGACGGCTTTCGTGGCTTCGTCTTCTTCCTTCAGGCCCTTGCGGAAGCTGGTAATGCCTTTGGCGAGGTCACCCATGATTGACGAAATACGGCCGCGCCCACCAAACAATAGCAGCGCGACGACGGCTACGATCAGCAATTGCCAGATACTTGGGGACATGCAGTTTCTCCACGTTAACAGCGATCAGATAACGCGCCAGACTACCAGTTACAATGGCCTGACAGAGGTTTCACTCGCACAAAATGACTAATGAATCTCTTCGTCTTCCTCACCAATATAATCGGTGATGAAGTCCGAGTCATCTTCTGCCTCGATCTCAGAGCCCATTTCTTCACTGTCATTGTGCATGCTCGTGCCGTCGGCATAGAACCCGTCCGGAATGACATCTGAGAGCAGCCCCTCGGCTTCAAGCTCAGCGCGGCCCGGCAGAACATCCAGACTTTCGAGACCGAAATGCTCGAGGAATTTGTCGGTTGTGCCGAGAGTTACCGGGCGGCCCGGCGTCCGCCGTCGACCTTTAATCTTGACCCATCCGGCCTCCATCAGGACGTCAATCGTGCCTTTCGAGACCGCGACGCCGCGTACCGCTTCGATTTCTGCACGCGTGACCGGCTGGCCATAAGCAATGATGGCCAGCGTCTCGAGCGCCGCTTGCGAGAGTTTCTTCTGCTCATGACGTTCTTCGACGAACAGATAGCCAAGGTCGTCAGCGGTCTGAAATCGCCAGCGCCCGCCTACTTCAACCAGATTCACACCGCGCTGAGCATAGGTCGATTTCAGAGTCATCAGGACTGACGGCACATCTACGCCCTGCGGAAGCACCTCAGCAATGTCGCTGGCTTCCAGCGGTTGTCCGGCCGCGAACAGCACAGCTTCGGCGCGGCGAACCGCTTCGGCGACGGCTTCATCCTCGACCTCATACAAGGTCTCGGCGGAGCGTTTATACGCAAATGATAATTGTTGCACAGCGCGGCGGATATCCTCTGGTGCGTCCGCAATTGGAACGGAGGTTTCAACTTTGGTCATGGGGCAATCCCCTCTGGTTGCTGCACTTTGTTGCGCAGATAAAGCGGGCCGAAATGGCTGTCCTGGCGAACATCAACATCGCCGTCGCGGGTCAGCTCCAATGTCGCGGAAAAGACGCTGGCGGTAACGGAACGTGGCGGCACATCCGGATCGACATTCACCATCTGACGGCGAATATCATCCAGGCTCGCCCATTCGGTGAGTTTAGAACTGAGCGACCGCAGATTGTCGCGAGCGTTTTCGAGTGGCAGGACAAACTGATTCTCAATTGTGTGCGGCGCTTCCTTGGCCTTGCGCTGGCGTATGCCGCCAAACGCATGCATCAGGTGATAGGGCGACGTGTCATATTCGGTCGGTTTGACGACTTTCGGCTGTTCCGGCATGCCGCGCAGAAACACATCGCGTCCGAGCACATTACCGTCCATGAGCGCTTCGCCAGCTTCACGCATGGCGTCCAGTCGGCGCAGACGGAAGGCTAGCTTGAGGGCATCATCTTCGGCCGAGGCTTCGCCATCGCCATCTTTCTTGGGCTTCGGCAATAGCAGCCGGGATTTTAGGAAGGCGAGCCAGGCGGCCATCAACAGATAATCCGCTGCCAGATCGATCCGCTTGCTTTGCGCGGCTTGAATGAAGTCGAGATATTGCGTGGCCAGCTCTAGAATCGAGACGTGCAGCAGATCAACTTTCTGCTTGCGTGACAAATCGAGCAACAGGTGCAGCGGGCCTTCATAGCCGGATACGTCGATGGAGAAGATGTCTTCAGCTTCGACATCCTCGTCGATGGTGACCAGATCGTTCGAGACAAGTTCCATACCTATACCCTCGCCTCTGCGCCTGAGATCAGTTGGTTGAACCGCTCCCAGCCCTGCTCAGTCGCAAAATCGCGCGGCGCACTGACAGATTGTTCGGCCGCTTCAGCGCGTTTTTGGGCGGCGCCGTCGAGACGTCCTGCGGCCTCCGCAACTTCTTCCATTTCCTTGAGGATCGCATCGGGCTCGTTCAGAAAGCCGGAACAGTGCAACAGCACATCGCAGCCCGCCGCGAGCGCCTTCGCGCCGCGATCCGAAAGCGCCCCACCCAGCGCGTCCATGCCTAGATCGTCCGTCATCAAGAGACCATCAAATCCGATTCGCTTACGAATTGTTTCTGAAATCACTGCTGGAGAAATTGTCGTCGGCAAGTGTGGGTCAAAAGCCTCAAATATGACGTGGCAGGTCATTCCCATGGCCGCATGATCGGATAACGCCTTGAAAACAGACATATCCTGCAACAACGTATCAGCGTCTGCGCTGACCCTCGGCAAGTCATAATGGGTGTCCATCGTTGACCGCCCCTGCCCCGGCATATGCTTCACAACACCGGCCACGCCGGCATCAGAGAGCCCTTTCAGCGCCGCTTCGGTCAGCGTGATCACAGCATCCGCGGAATAGCCATATGCACGATCACCAATCGCATCATGGGTGTCGGTCTGACGCAGATCTGCACACGGCGCACAATCGGCGTGAATGCCGAGCTCTGCCAATTCATGCCCCATCAGACGATGTCCCAGATAACACGCCTCTTCGGCCGCCTCAGGCGCCCGATCAAACAGCTCGCCATAAGCGCCCGCGGCTGGAAATTTCGGCCATTCCGGTGCCTTGAGACGGGCAACCCGGCCGCCTTCCTGATCGATAAATATCAGTGCGTCCCGGCCAAGCGCGTCTTTGATTTCTGCGGTCAGAGACCGCACCTGCGAACGGTCCATGCACGACCGCCCCATCAGGATCACGCCCCAAGGCTGCGCATCACGCAAAAAGGCCCGTTCCTCCGCAAGGAGAACCGGGCCCGAAACGCTGGTGATGCAAGCAGATACCCTCATCCAGAAGCCTTCGCGACAACCATACAGTCTTTACCCGCGGCTTTGACGTCTGCGCAAAACCCTTTTGCAGCCGCCCGGTCCGGGAAAGAACCGACGCGCAACCGATAGAACACGCCGCGCGCCCCCAAATCGGCACGCTGAATGTCCAGCCTCGCCCCCTGAAACAGATCCGGCGCGCTGTCCTGCAGGCTCGTCCAGGCCGACTGTGCGGCCTGCTCACTGCGCAATGCGGAGAGTTGAACCTGATAAGATCCGTTGGCGACGAAGCGGGAGACCGTTTGCGTACTGACCTCCGGCACCGGCCGCGGCCGGGGTTCGGTTGCCGGCTGGACCGCTGCGATCGTAATCGGGGTATCTTCGACCACAGGCTGTTCTGCAGTCTCAACCGCCTCGGCGAAGACGATCTCTGGCGGGGCATCTGCGCCTTCAACGGGCGGCAACGGGCCGCCATCCAGGGTTTCCGTTGAGCGGCGACGGATGTCGATCGGATTGCGCGCGGCAGCTTGCTGCAGAGCTGGATCGCCGAGGCCGTCCATTGAGTCGTAATATCCCTTGTCCTGACCTGCGACT
>SPJK01029371.1_pt1 | contig 15479 bp, 16 predicted proteins | sample 3741771 | NCBI WGS metagenome assembly SPJK01 (sample SAMN10925997, study PRJNA522277) | cold seep metagenome | isolation source: Elba SIP-enriched marine methane seep metagenome, extraction at timepoint T2 | place: Italy: coast of Elba, Mediterranean Sea | reverse complement strand
TTCCCTAAAAGCGGTCTTCTGGCCGTAGTTTTGGCCGATGAGGCCGGTCGAGCAACTCAGCTTTTGGGCCCCGTTTTCTATGAAGATGGTGAGAAAGTATCCGGGCCGCAGATAGATCTTGAACTCAATGCTCAAGAAAAGAGGGTTTATCTGCTCGAGATAGAGCGCAGTACTCTGAGTGAGATGGAGCGATTTGCCCAGGGAGTTCTGGCGGACACCGTCTCCCTTTCGCTTGGCAAGCCACCAAGCGCTCCTGAATATCGTCCCAAGGCAGGCGCTATCTATCAGCGGGTCCAGAGTCTTCCTAAAAAATCCACCTTCCATCGCATAGAACTAGGCTCTGGCAGTCGGAGGGCTCTTTCCACTCAAGAAGACCAGCAACTCAGAGAGCAACTCATGCTGCAGATTGATGAGGACTTAGAACCTTGTCGTAGGCAGCAAGTAAGCTTCAAAGAGATAGTTTATCCGCGAGATTGGAATGAGTTTCTCGCTACTGAGCCCGGCCTATTTAGAAATATTCGCATCCTAGAGGACGAGCGCATCGTCGCTCAGACCAACCGTGCCATAGTTCTCTTGCCTATAAACGAAGGTCGCGGCTTGGGATCGAGGCGATCGCCCGAGGACCCCGAATCTAGTTTTCTGCTTCAGCAGGATGTCACCTCTACTCAATCCTACTTTAAAGATATTGAATTAGATCCCACCAAATCCAAACAGATCTATGTGCTTGGCCATAAGATTCCCGACCCGAGCATGCCTTTGGTTTCTACTACCCATCTTTGGACCTTGGACATTACTCAGCGCAAAATGCTCTGGATAGATACGGCAACTATCTCTGGTTTTGTAGGCAATGCCGAAGACTTACATGTCGACGCCCAAGGAGGCTTATGGGCGGTTTCTTCTCGAGGACAGGTTTATCACGCCGATAACTATCAAAGTCCCTTCACACTATATACTGAGTTTCAATTGCATCATCCTACTAAGAACTATCAAGGAAGGCTATTAACTACCGAGCTTGAGGGGCTTAAATTAATGGTAGCCATGGATTATGTGGTTCATTCCCAAGATCTAGAGGGCAATTGGAAGTCTTTTACTATCTTTTTGGGAGAGTCGGCGACGGGAGAAGTGGAGAAGATGATCTATCTCCCCCAAGAGAAGAGAGTTTGGATAGGAGGAAAGAAAGGCGTGATGTATCTACACCAAGACGGCGACTTTAACCCCTATTATGCCACTTTGCCGCCTTCTTATGAGCAGTGCCATGTCAGTACCTTGCAGCAGAATGTTCTGCAGCGAAACACGATCTCCGGATTAGTTTTGTGGAAGGGTCAGCTCTTTCACACGATGCGAGAATGTAGCGCACTCTTTGAACACTTCCCGGACACGGGTTGCGTTTCCGGAGAAGCACCCGATGACTTTGCGATCAGCAGCGGGCCCCTCGATTTTCGAGATCTGCAATCCTATGCTGGCGGGATAGTTGCAATGGATGAAGGCGGCCGTCTATTTAGATATATTCGCCCGTGACATGCCCCAAGCAATGAGTTTAAAGCGCTCTTTTCGGTAAGAAAATATATTTACCGCTGCATTTTCGGTTCTAAACGGCGGTCGCACATTCATGGGGATACTTAAGACCGAGCGCAGAAAATATCCAATCACTCCCCCGTGACTCACCACCACCACCTTTTCACCGGGATGCTTCTGCATGATCTCCAAGAGAGCGCCTCGGCCGCGCTTGAGCATTTGCTGGCGGCTCTCCCCGTTGGGCGCTGCGAAATCAGGGTCGCTTCCCTCACCCCACAGCCGATTGTCGATCTCGGGGACTTTTTCCTCGGCCTGCGCCCGGGTGAGGCCCTCTAGATCCCCAAAGTTCATCTCCCGCAATTGGGCATTGAGTTGAGCGGTGAGGCCGAGCTGCTCACCGATGATCTGCGCGGTTTGCTGGGCCCGACTGAGGTCGCTACAATAGAGTTGATGATAGGTTTTAGATAGTTCTAATAATATATCTGCCGCGCTGGCGGCCTGCTCTCTGCCGAGTTCGGTGAGGTCGCTTTCGGTATGTCCTTGAATGCGACCCGCCCGGTTCCATTCGGTCTGTCCGTGGCGAATAAGGTAGAGCAAGGTCTCCTGCTGAGAACTCATGAGCTGTTGGTGCCCTTTTCTAGTCGAGGGGTCAACCGACTTCTAGTCCCATAAAAGGGCCTTTTGGTGACAAAAATAGGCGTGAAAGAGCAGGCAATAAAGCAGCATGGAATTGAAGAATAAGTATCCCGAGCGGGTAACTGCAATATAGGTAAGATAATAGATATTTTTATAGAGTGCATTCATTAGGTGAATAGAGGTGGCCAGACAGACAAAAGCGATGGTGACCACTAAGACCAGAACTTGAAAATTAGGTTTAAAGATATATTTAGGTAAAAGTGCACGATGTTGGGTATTGACCAGATAGTTGGCTAGGAGCCAAATCAATAAGGGACCTCCGATAAGAGTGCTCCCGTATTGAACTATTTTATAGCCAGCGATAGTTTTTGAGCCCCAAAGTGGGAACTCTTTCAAAAGAATAGGGAAGATTTGTGTGCCTAAACGGCCGTGATGGCTAAAAGAATCCCAAATAATATGAGAAAAGACGCCCAGCAAAATTGCACAACATACTTTTGCTGCGAACTCGGTGCTCCAAAATATATTCTCGCCAGGTAGTCTACGAGATACTTTTCTGGGCAAAAGGGCCAGTAGAGGGGCCTTCATAATATAATGAAAGATAAGATAGAGCACCAAAGCCAAAGGTAGGCAGTGGGTGATCGCCCCACTGGCCGAATGCATGATTTCGTAGTTGAAGCCGGCATGAGGGGCAAAAAGCCGGGTATCGGGCACCATGGCCCCGATGAAAAGAGCAGCGGTGGGCAGCCTTTTGGTGAAAGGAACGACGGCGAGGGTATGAATCGGGGTGAAAGGCATTAGGCAGACCTCGGGACGGTTGGGGCGTCCGTTTGTCTGGCCAAGCGTTTGAGCGGGGCGGAGAATTTCCTTAGCTGGCTTTTTTAGAAGTTTCCGCTGAGCACCAGGGACCCGCCGTCGCTGTTAAAGCGAGGAGACAAGCTCAAGGGGGCGGGATCTTCGCTTCCAGCAAAAATCGCCCCCCCGATGATCCCCATAAGCAGGCCTGAGCCGCCGACTGTTGCTCCTATGGCGGTGATTGCCTCCATAGCGCCGTCGGGCCTGGAATTACGCTCAGCCTGAAGGCTCTGAACGCCGAGGCCCAGGCCAACCAAAATACCGCCTACAGCCGTTAGGCTGAAACCAGAGATCATCAAACCAGTGCCCGGACGTTGCTTGCCAAATTTGTTGGCAGGAAGGGACGCAGCAGGAGGGGAGGTAGATGAAGAGTCCGTGACCGAGAGCGATAGTTTGGGTCTAGGAGTAGCTGCGGATGCTTTGGTAGATGTCTTGGTTGTATCAGTGATAATCTCGATTTGGGCTACCGCGGACTTGGATACTTCGACCTCACCGTTGATAAGATAGATGCGATAGCTCTTCTGGTCTTCGCCTAGTAAAGGACCTACTAAGATATTTCCGTCTTTGAGCTGTATGCGAATTTGAGGGACAGGAGAGCGTTTAGTCTCATAGGCCTCGGCCCGCTGAGAAAAGGTGAAAATGGTGAGAGGGAAGAAAACACAAATCAAAGCTCTATATAGTTTAAAACGCACTTTAAACTATATGGAGACAGTTGCTTTCTTGGCGCCTTTTAGAAGCTGCCGCCGAGGACCAGTCCGGTGTGATTGGGTGAGAAAGTGGGGGTAATAGCCAGGTCGGTCTCGCCAATATTGATCAAACCATATTGCCGGCGCCAAGCGCGACGACGGCCCGCAGAGCTGGAGCGCATGACGATGCCTGAGATAGCCATCACCAAACCAACGCCACCAACCACACTGCCGCCAATAACCACGGGCAGAAGCTCATCTTGAGTGGAGCTTCCGACATTCGGTGAGCCGTAAACTAGGCCAGTCAGCGCACCTACAGAGCCACCCACGCCAAACATGATGAAGCCGGCCACCATTAGGCCACCGCCGCGAAGCTTAGGCATGGGGGGCACATCGTTGGTGCTGGCATAGTTTTCATAGCGCTGACGACGGCGACTACGATTTTCGTGGCGGCGTGCGCGCTCGGTGTTGGAGGGCTGAGCAGCAGAGCCAGTGACCCGCATCCGGCCTTGAGCAGGGGGCGGATTGTTATTGTGTTGGGGTTGCTGAGGCTGTGGAGCCGCTTGGGGTTGGGGCGCAGGTTCTGGGGTGACCGACTCAATCGTTGAGTTGGGCTGTTGCTGCTGCGGAGGCGCGTTTTGGGTGCCTTGCATACCCAGATTGCCATTATTGGGGCGCATTTCTTCAAGCAAGGACTCTGCTTGGACCACCGAGATCGCGCTGACCGAAGGATAGGCAACGGTCATTTCGGTACCTGCAAAACGAATGCGATAGCCCGCTTCGCTCTGACCGAGCAGCTCCCCAATCAAGGTGTTGCCGTCGTGGAGGATGATCTTCACCTTGTCGCCAGGCTGGGGTGCCGCAGCTTCGCTGAGGGCGGGGGCACCGAGGAAAATGGCGAGCAAAGTAAGTATCTGAGCCAGTTTCGCAAAAACAGAGTAGCTCCGCTGGGGAGCAGCCGAATGAAAACGCATTAGTTAGGGTTCCTGTAACCCATCCGATAGCACAGGCGGAAAGAGGACCAAAGATCGCTCTTGGTTGTGCCGGCTATCACTGACTGCTCGGTCTAGAAATGCCCGCGAAGCATCAGCCCGCCCGACTTGCTATCGGTCCAAGGCTCCAGCTGGAGCCGGGTAGGCCGGAGGTACGGAAAGCCAACAAAACCACCTGAGTCGAGCGTTTCTTGGGATACATTGGATATCGATAGGAAGGTGCCGCCGAGAACGGAAAGCAGCGTTCCGGTGGTTATAAAGCCTAGAGAAGTGAAGAGAACTGCCCTCATTCCTTCGTCGTCTTGGTTGCTCTCGTTTCTAGTTGCCAAATAAGCGACCAGACTAATCCCACCACTAGTGAGCATACTTGTTCCTACGACCAAGGTGCCTAGGCCCGTATTCCTGGGTAAAGGGCGTAGGGCTTCGCTCTGTGGGCGAGGGAGCTGTTTAACCGTTCTCCGGCGGATGTAGAGCCCGGTTCTGGGATCCTTCTGAGGTGTTGTGGAGGTCCCTACCGTTAGCTGTTTTGCTCGAGGCTTGGGCTCTTCTGCGAAGGCCGAACTCGTCATTAAGCTCAAGAACAGAAACAGGGCTATTAGATAGATTTTTGGCATAGAGATGCCGCCTTAGGGCCAAGACCATGGCTTGCGCAAGCGAACTCCCGGCAAAGCGGTGAAACCGAGTCAGGGTGCTCATTTAGAAGCGGCCGCTGAACACCAAGCCTCCGGAATCGCTGCCTACCCAAGGGGCAAGGCTAGGGGCTGCAGCAGGGGACTTTTTTTGGGCTAGGTGGGCTGGAACGCCATCTGAGAGGGACATGAATGTTCCCCCGGTCACCGTCAAGAGGACTCCAACAGCGGTGATGCCGATGGAGGCGAGGAAGGTGCCGAGAACTCCATCTCCAACCTTACTCCAGTCGTCCACCACCAGCCTATGATAAGACCTCCGGTCACCACCATGGTCATTCCGGTATACACGGTGCCTATTCCGGTGCCTTTGGGGCGGGGAATGAGGTCTGGGTCAGGGGGCTCAGGCAGTGGCTCCAACCATCTCTTGCGGATGAAAAGCCCTGTTTTGGGGTCTTTCTTGGGGGTTGCAGTGGGGTGCGTTCGAAAGCGCACCGGCTTTGTCTTGGGGGCACCTGGAGGCGGAATCGCCCGGATCAAACTCACTTCTTCTAAGGTCAGAATGATAGTCTGTTGTTGATATCGAACTCGATAGCCGTCCTTGGTTCTGCCTAACAATTCAGCGATGAACTCTTCGCCGTTCTTGCGGGTAATTTGCACCGAATCCCCTGGTTTAGGCTCTTCTGCAAAGGCGGAACTCGCCGACAGGCTCATGAGCAGAACAAGTGCAAATAGATAGGTTTTTGGCATAGAGCTGCCGCCTTAAGGCTAAGACCAGGGCCCGTGCAAGCGAACTCTCGGCAAGAGCGGTGAAACCCAGTCAGGGTGCTCATTTAGAAACGGCCGCTGAGCACCAATCCCCCCGACTTAGGGCTGAGATAAGGGGCAATCGATAGATGCTCTCGCGGGTCTTGGTCGGGATACTTCTTCCGCCAAGCTTTCTGTCTTTCGTGAGAGCCCGTGCGCTGAACGATGCCGAGGGTGGCGAAAGCCAAGCCACCGAGAGTCACGGCGGCAGTCAGAATATGAGTAGAGGTCCTATCTGAGCCTTGTCCGCTCGGCCGAGAAGTACTGCTGGCTATGATTCCGTTGATGACCAAGCCGCTACTACCCAAACTGGCCATGATGAACCCGGTGGTCATCCAACCACCACCGGCGCTGCGTGGATAGGCCGGAATCCTGGCCAGCTGGCTAATCCCAGCCTTTCCTGGGATAGAGCGAGCCCGCTGCTGCTTGCGGGGACGCAGTTGTCCTTCAGCCTGCTTCGGCTTGGTGCTTCGAGGAAGCACAGTGATGGAGGAGTTGGACGCTTTGGACGTTTGTTCTGATTTAGATCCCGCAACACTCTCTAGCGCTTCAATGCTTCGAACCTGTCCTTTATCCACCCGAATCTGCTCCTTCTCCCACAGAACGAAATAGGCTTGCTCGGTCCGCCTCAATAAATGTCCGGAGATTTGGTTACCGTCCTTGAGGACGATTCGGACTTTATTGCCGGCTTTGACTTCCCCGGCGTGGGCCGTGGAGGCCAAAAATATACTGTTGAGAATGAGGGGAATCATGAGCAGCCAAGCGCAGGTTTTAGGGGCTTTCATGGGAGTTGTTGCCGTTTCAGAAAACATCGCCGCTTGGGTCCCGATCGCCTGGGACATACCATGGCCAGCTGGAAGGGACGAGGGAGTCCAGAGCCGGAGGAAGGCATTTTTTGCAGCTTTCAAAAGCTCAGGAAAGTGTGATTAGGTGCGCGCCGTGCCAAAAACCTTAGTCAAAAACGCTGCTTGTGATGACGTTTTCAAGCTACGAGCTTTCGCTCCTGAAGGGCTTTAGGAGGCGATCATGGCAGCAGAAGCTAGGGCTCTAGTCACCGGCGCCGGTCGCGGCATTGGCGCAGCCATCGCTAAGCGTTTGGCTAAACAAGGCCACGCGATCATTCTTAACTATCGATCGAACCATGAAGCTGCCAAAAGCGTAGCCGAAGAGATCGAAAAAGACGGCGGAGAGGCAATACTTTGTCCTTTCGACGTGGCCGATCGAGATAGTTCCCAGGCAGCTATCGACAAACTATTGGCCGATGATCCCAGACCTATCAATATCATTGTCAATAACGCTGGCATAGTTCGCGATACTCCTTTCCCGGCAATGGGATGGGAAGACTGGCAAGCAGTCACGCGCACAACTATCGACGGTTTTTACAATGTTACCCAACCCTTGATCATGCAAATGATCAAAGGTCGTTGGGGGCGCATCATCAATCTATCTTCCGTATCTGCGCTCAAGGGCAATCGCGGGCAGGTGAACTATTCCACTGCCAAAGCAAGCCTGATAGGCGCAGCGCGCTCTTTGGCTATGGAATTGGCCAAGCGCAAAGTCACCGTCAATGTGGTTGCTCCCGGGCTGATCGACACCGAAATGGTCAGCGAAGTCCCAGAATTTGTTGAAAAAGAGATGATTCCTATGCGTCGCAAAGGCCAACCCGAGGAGGTTGCGGCTTTGGTGGGCTTTTTGGCCAGCAAAGAAGCGGCGTATATCACCGGCCAGGTGATCGGCATAGATGGAGGCTTAGGCGCATGAGTTCATGGGATGTAGTTATTGCAGGTGCAGGACCTGCGGGGGCAGCTTCGGCAAACTTTCTCGCCCAGGCGGGGCACAAAGTATTAGTTCTAGAGGCTGATGAGTTTCCTCGCTTTCACATTGGCGAGAGTTTGCTCCCTTTGGGCCTCGATATATTAGAGAAGCTGAAGATTCCCCTTCCTGAGAAGGTTTTCCGCTTCAAACGCGGTGCCCGTTTTATCGATGAAGAAAATGATAAGAGCTTAGAGATTAGTTTCGAAGAAGCTTATCCCGGTCCCCCGCGCTACGCCTATCAGGTCGACCGGGCTGGTTTTGATGCCCTCCTTAGAGATCGCTGCCGAGAAGCCGGCGCTGAAGTGTTACACGGCAAGCGGGTAAAATCGGTCGATTTTGCCGACGAGCAGGTCAAGATTCATTCCCAATCCGATACTTATACCGGCCGATACTTCATCGATGCCACCGGCCAAGAAAGACTGCTCGGCAAACGCAATCGCTCTGTCACTCCCTATAAAGAGTTTGGTATTGCCGCGGCTTATCAACACTTTTCCGAAGTAGACACTGAGATCATGAGCGAAGACGGCGACATTCGCATCATGATGCGGCCGGAAGGTTGGGCATGGGTGATTCCGCTGCCTGACAAAAAGCTAAGTATCGGCGTGATTACCCAGAAAAAGGGCGCTTCCACCGAACTGATCACCGACTACGTCAAAAACTCGCCTTTGATTAGTTCATGGACTAGAGGTGCCAAGGCTTCCGAGCCCCGTTTGGTCGGCAACTATGCTTTCAAAAATACCCAAAGCCGAGGGTCGCGCTATGTATGTGTTGGCGACTCCGCTTGCTTCTTAGACCCCGTATTCTCTTCAGGGGTCTCTTTAGCCCTCTTAGGCGCTCTCAAAGTATCTGAGATACTTTCTCCGGCTCTTAAAGAAGGTAAAGAAGCAGAAGATGACTTGATGAAACCCATCCAACATCACATGGAATCGGGCTACTCAACCTTCGCAGCGCTCATCTATCGCTTCTACAACACTAAGATGGTCAGTAATATCTTCTTAGGCGCGCCTTCTGACCAGCACCACTTCCGCGAAGGTATCGTCAGTCTTTTGGCCGGAGATGTCTGGCGTGACGAAAATCCCTTTAAGACAATGCTGCACGCGGCGCGCAGAACCCGAGCGGCAACGGAAACCTTTGGCCCGAGTCATTAATGCAAGCAACGAAGATCACTGGCTACAGCATGATGAATGCGCTGGGAGCCGACCGAGAAACTATTCTCGCGGCCCTCAGAGCAGGAGAAAGCGGGCTTAAGCCCACCACCATGAAGGTGCCTTTTGAGACCTTCGTGGGCCCGGTGGAGCAGGCGCTGCCTCCCTTACCAGAGGCGCTGGCTGGGCGAGATACTCGCCTAGCTCGCATGACCGCCGTCTTGTTGGAGCAACTATCTTCGCAGCTTGATAACATGCGCCAAAAGTATGCGCCGGAGCGCATTGGCATCCTCTTAGGAACTAGTACTGCCGGTGCAGCTTCAACTGAGGAGGCTTTTGGATACTTTGCGCAGCATAATCGCTGGCCCGAAGGCTATAGTTTCCAAAACCAACATACTTTTGGTGCTGTTTTAGAGGTTGTCCGCGCCCTCACCGGGTTCGAAGGCCCCGCTTGGATGATTTCTACCGCCTGTACCTCCAGTGCCAAGTCAGTGGCTTCGGCCTGCCGCATGATTGAGGCTGGTATCATCGATGCGGCCATTGCCGGAGGTATGGATACTTTGTGTCATATGACCCTCAACGGCTTTTGGTCCCTCGGTGCACTTAGTTCAACCATCTGCCGGCCTTTCAGCGACCAAAGTATGGGCATCAATATCGGTGAAGGCGGCTCCCTGGTCACTTTGGAACGGGAAGCCGACAATACCATCGCAGTGATAGATGGCGTGGGCGAGACATCCGACGCGTACCATATCAGCGCGCCTCACCCAGAAGGTTTAGGCGCCATGGAAGCTATGCGCAGGGCTCTTCCCAAAGGTGTTGAACTCTCTGAAGTCGACCATATCAACGCCCACGGCACCGGCACTTCCCACAATGACTTGGCCGAAAACAAAGCAATACGCGAACTATTTGGCGCTGAGGTACCGGTGATTTCTTCCAAAGGGTATACCGGACATACCTTAGGCGGAGCAGGCGCCACCGAATTGGCCCTTTGTTTGTTGATGATGGAGGAGGGCTTCATCGCTCCTTCGGCGGGCAGCGAGCAGCTTCATCCCGACGTTAATATCAACGTTGTTCAACAAGTTACCGAGGCCAAACTAAAGCGCGTGCTCTCTAACTCCTTTGCTTTTGGCGGAAATAATATCTGCCTTTCTTTGAGGGCCTCATGAGTTTACTAGAAGCAAAGATACTAGGCATCGGCCTGTGGACTCCAGGTTTCGCCAATGTTCCCCAGTGGCTTGAGGGTGTAAAAGACGATGAAGTCTCCATGCCCGGAAAAGCGTTGCTGAACCGCCAGACAGCGCGCCGAGCTTCCCGGCTTACCCGGGCTATGGCCGAATCCTATCGGCAGTCTCTAGATAGTTTAGAGATAGATTTGAGCACAGTTCGTACTGTCTTTGGCTCTGCCTTGGGTGAAGGTGAAGTCACGACTAAGCTGCTATGGCAAATGTCTAATAAAGAGGACTTTTCGCCCATGCTCTTTGCGGTCAGCGTACACAATGCCGCCTCGGGTGTGGTGTCCATCAGCAATAAGAATCGTGAGTTCACCACCAGTTTGGCCGCTGATGCCGATACACCTGCCATGGGTTTGATGGAGACTTTTGCTTTAATGCACAGCTCAGAAGAACCCGCGGCGCTTATTTGTGGTGACGACGCTTCTCCTGAAGGTCTAGTTCCCGATGAAGAGGCCTTCGACTTGGTCGCTGGTGCATTAGTACTGCAGAAGTATCAAGCCGGTGAAGATCCCAGACTCGGCATACTCTCTCTACCCACTCGGTCAAAAGAAGAAGTCCTGAAAGTATCTCTGGCCGATAGTTTGCGCCGCAACTGTCAGGCTGGCCTGCTCAATCTCATCGACCACATCGCTCGCAAGCAGCCAGGAACTATCGCTTTGGACTACGGCGCCGGCAAGGGCTGGCAAAGCGAGCTGAGATTCACCCCGTGACCACCACCAAACTCCCCAAAATAGCCAACCTCATTCCTCACCAGGAACCTATGGTTTGGCTCGACGAATTAGTTCATTGGCAACCCGGCTTTGCCCAATGCAGCGCCGAGATTGTCGAAGAGACCGCTTTGGTGGACGAACAGGGCCTCAATACTTCCCTGCTGCTCGAATATATGGCCCAAGCTGTTGCCGCCTGTCAGGGCTATCAAGCGCTCAAAGAAGGTCGCGGCGTCCGGGTAGGCATGATCGTAGGCTGCCGGAGCTTTGAAATGGCCCAGGAATATATCCCGATGGGCTCGCAACTATTAGTCGAAGCCCACCGCGAGCGCGACGTAGACTCCGTGAGTAAGTTTCGCTGTGCAGTCAAGCTAGGAGACACCGAAGTCGCCTCCTCGCAAATGATCCTCTACCACGCCTCCCAGCCTCCTACTTAGGGGCCCGGCGAGGCGAAGCCTCGCCACCCTTCTACGCACTGTCCTTCGGACATTGCTGCGCGCTTCGCTTGCGGTTTGTGATTATCTATGTGGTTGCTGGGCGCTTTGCTTGCGGTTTCTAATTATCTCGGTGGTTGCTGGGGATAGTTTAGGGCGGCGGTCGGGGAAGGCCTCGCCACCCTTCTACGCACTGTCCTTCGGACATTGCTGGGTGCTTCGCTTGCGGGTGGTTGCTGGGGACTGCCTTTCAGGCATTGCTTCGTGCTTCGCTTGCTTTCTCTAACTATCTTGGTGGCTGCTGGCATAGGTTGGGTTGCTGTGTGTCGGTGGTTGCTGGGGATAGTTTGGGAAGCTACTGTGTAGCTTCGGGTAGCTGCCGCAATTGTCTGAACGATTGTTGACAAGATAGTTTACTTTTGCCTCTTAGCTCTCTTGCTATATGTGAAGGATGGCCCTAGCTTTATCTCGAGTCAGATTGCTGAACAGCTCATGTACCCCACCCAGACCATCGTTGTAGACGCGTTCGAGATAGATCATGGCGCCGAAGTAGTAACTGTCTCTTTGACCGACCTGAGTGGGGCAGCGCCAACTACCTTCGTTGTATGTTCTCAGGTCGATGACGACCGTCTATATCTAGAGCTGGGAGGGCAGAGAAATGCTACTAGTTCCAATCAGGTGGAGAAGGTCCTCCTGGGAGCATCTGATATTGCAATCTATTGGAAGAAGGACGCTTCTCTGTCTAACTGTCTTGATGGCCAGATCATAGCTAATCGCATTGCATGTCTGTATCTGTCTCGATTGTCTTCTGAACAGATAGATGAGATTGCCCGCATGTTTTCGGCAGCGGGTGTCGGGACACAACGCTCTGTAGAACGCTTGGAAGTTCCCGTTCCTCACTATAGTTACTCAGACACTTCTCTTACGACAAAACTATCTGAATTAGATGGCTCTCAATACCAAAGCGCAGGCGATTTGGCTTTTTTACTCGTCGGCTCAGAGCCCCACAAAGAAGTATTGCGATGGATGGAGACGAGCCTTAAGGTTTTCAATCCCACTTGGGCTTCCGTAGCTGTTTTCAATGGCTTGGATTGGCAGCGGGCTCTGTCTTGGCTATCACAAGGTCGGCCGCTAAGTCTTGTCGCTTTGTCTGCACTGGCTGACGGGATTGAACATCTTTCTGTAGGTGAAGAGGAGAGGGCAAGGTTCTCAGAGGCTTTGGAGAACTATTTAGAAGAAGACAATACGCCAAGGGTTCGCAGAGATGTTGCCGCGATTCGATCTAAGTTCAAGCTTATCTCTCAAGATAGTTAGCTTGTCCAGGGATTAGGCCAAAGTATACCAGTTGACTAAGCGCCATTCTTTCTCTGTCTTGGATAGTATCTCGAGGTTGTTCCAAGCGTCCGCGAGGACCATCTGTGGGTCACCGAAACTATCTAGAGGTCTGGGGAGCTTAAGATGGTGGCCGGAATTGAGTAGAAATCGTGGAGCTTGAGGTTTTGGCCAATAGTTGGAGAATCCGGCGGGGAGGATGCCGTTCTGTAGATCAAGCACGCTCCGAGCTGAGTCCGGCAGACATTCGGCGACTCTATGAGGGCTGTCTGTGGACTGCGTGTCTAGATATCTGAGATGTTCAGACCTATATACATTATCGGTGATGCTCTCGGCTTCTTCCTGGGACCATGTTTTGTACTCCCACTCTTCGTATTGGCAGCAGGCAATTTTCCAAAGGGGGAGCCATGGCGCTGTTCCACCTAGGTCCTCAATGGAAACCTGGGACGCCATCAGAGTCCCGAAGCCTTCCGTTCCTGGGTAATGGACTCCACTTGCACTCTCGTACGCAGGCTGTAGCTGACGCCACACTTGCTCTCGATCAAACTCAGGTAAACTCATCATAGTAGTCCGGTCCCTTTGTTCCGCCACCGATCAACTATCCGCCCAATCCCGGCTTCAATACTTCAACTATCTCATTGACCAAGTCTTTTAATAGTTCCCGCTGGGGGTGGCTGCGGCAATAGGTTCCGTACCATTTTCGGGTGAGTTTGGCGCCTTTGAGTGGTCTGGTAGTGACTTCGCCGCGGTCCAACCATGGCTTTATGGCCCAGCTAGTCAGTAAACTTACTCCTCGACCACTTTTAACTAATTCTACGATAGCTTCGGTAAGTGGGATCTTTTGCAGCTGCATCTTGGGCGCGCGGCCTTGAAAGATGCGCTGACCGATGGCTTTAACTGAAGAGCCGTCGATATCGTAGACAAACATAGTTTGTCCGGTGAGTTCGGATATTTTTACTTCTTCTTTTAGGGCGAGAGGGTGCTCTTTGGCCATGATTAGCAATAGTTGGTCTTCAAAGAGACACTTTTTAACCATCGAGCGGTCGGGCTCCATGATGTGGGCGACGGCCAAGTCTAATCTATCTTCTTTAAGGGCTTCTATTGGGGCTCGGGTGGAGTCCAGAGCGATTTCAATGTCGGTGCCGGGGTGCTGAGCTTGGAAGCGGTCGAGCAAAGGGGAGAGCCAGTGATAGCAAGTATAACACTGGGTACTCAGGCGAATCTTGGTGCGTACTTGTGGAGCCAGGAGTCTACGCTCTGCTTGGTGCATACGCGGGATGATTTCCTCAGCGAGTTTCAAGACCTGAGTTCCGACGTGGGTCAGCTGTAGGGAGCGTCCGGCCCGTTCAAAGAGCTGAAGTCCTAAGCGGTCTTCTACGCGGCTGAGGTGGTGGCTGATGGCGGATTGGCTAATGTTGAGGGCCTTTGCGGCTTTAGCTACACCCCCTTGCTGAACGATATTCTGGACAACGGCAAGGTCACGAATCTCAAGCTGTGGGAGCATGTTCTATACTCTGGGGCAAAAGGACCGGGTTTGTAAACGTTCATATTTGATCATATGAATGGCGTATATGTGCTCAATATATGAATAATATAGAAGGATCTGTTGCCGAGATATCACTTTTTCTTGAAGCCCCCTTTGGAGACTCTGGGCATCGAGGAAACAACCATGCTTACTTTATATTTTGCCCCCAATACCTGTGCTTTAGCCCCCCATATTCTCTTGGAAGAGATAGGTGCTAACTATGAGACCGTGAAGCTTGATATGCACGCAGGCGAATTGAGGATGCCAGAGCATCTCGCTCGCAATCCGCTAGGGACTGTTCCGGTACTTAAGTTGGAGGATGGGCAATATTTAAACGAAAATATCGCTATCTTAACCTATATTGCCCAAAAGTATGGGGCGGGTACTTGGTGGCCTCAAGATGCTTTGTTGCAGTCCAAAATACTACAGCAACTAAGCTGGCTGGCTTCAGGAGCCCATCCAGCCTTTGGGATTACTTATAAGCCTAAGCGGCTAGCTCAAAGCCCAGCAGCTCAAGAAGAGGTAAAGAAGGCCGCGTATCAGCGCTTTGCTTCCTTTTTCGACCTCTTCAATTCGGAGCTAGAAGGTAAAAAGGGACTTTTGGGAGACGAAGTATCTTTAGCAGAGCCTTTGTTAGCGACGATGTATCGCTGGTCGCTCTTTTTGAAGATAGATCATAGTGAACGACCCCACTTACAGAAATGGGCACAGAGCTTCTTAGCGCGGCCCGCCGTACAGCGTGTACTAGCAGTACATCAATAGTTTAAACTATCTGCGTTCTATCTGGATGATTCCGTCCCGTTCGAACTTGCGAATGATCTCTACCGCCTCGATGTCATGCATTGGACTTACTTGGATGATCGCTTGCACAGATCGTTTGCCGTCTATTCGCGCTAATACATAGCGCTCTTTAGCGCTCAAAGCGGACATTCGATTGGGCGTGAGTTGGGTACGGAAATGGGGAATGGAGTTTTCGTGATAGCTATCGCGAATCTCTGTTTTGGCTTCGGCTTCGATCTCTCGACGTAACTCCCCAAAGCGAGGATTTCTAGGCTCGCGACGGGCTCCATCCTGAAGGTATTGCAGAGCGTCGGAATAGGCGCCTTGAGCGAGGGCCTGCTCGGCCATCAGAAGATGATTTTCGCCCATGTCGGGGATGGGGGGGGCGGTCAGCG
>SPJK01013538.1_pt1 | contig 15480 bp, 15 predicted proteins | sample 3741771 | NCBI WGS metagenome assembly SPJK01 (sample SAMN10925997, study PRJNA522277) | cold seep metagenome | isolation source: Elba SIP-enriched marine methane seep metagenome, extraction at timepoint T2 | place: Italy: coast of Elba, Mediterranean Sea | reverse complement strand
GGCGAGGAATTCGTTGTGGTGATGCCGGACACACCACAAGACGCCGCTCTGCGCGTTATCAATGAGGTTCGAGACGCCTTTGCCCAGGTCTCCCATCCCTCTCCGAATGGGGCGTTTGTCGTGACACTAAGCGCCGGGATCGCAAGCCATGAAAACGAAGGTGCCTACAAAAAAGCCTCCGAAATGATGAAGACCGCGGACGAGGCGCTCTATGAGGCAAAAGGGAATGGCCGCAATCGCGTGGAAACAGCGGCCTAGTCTCAGCGACCGCGACGAACGCCTTTCCTGGTTAAAGTCGCGAAACGAAACGGCTCAAGCGCTCACAGGCCTCCGAAACACCGTCAACCGGGGCACTGAGACTCATCCGCAGATACCCTGACGCGCTGGGGCCAAACCCATCGGCAGGCAGGATCGCGACATCTTCCTCTGCCAACAGACGAAGCGCGAAATCCCTCGGCGCCAACCCAAAGGGTGATACATCGAACATCACGAACATACCGGCGTCGGGATGGTGATAGCGCAATCCATTGATGCGGCTAAGCCCTTCCACCGCCGCTTTGGCCCGTGATCCATAGCGTTCATGCAGCACCGGAATGATTTCATCCGCATGTTCGATGACTGTCGCGCCGGCGTCCTGAACAAAAGGCGGTAATCCAAAAAGCATGCAGCCCGCCAACTCCCGGATATGAGAAACCACCAGTTCGGGTCCGATTACCCACCCAAGGCGCCAGCCGGTCATCCCAAAGGATTTAGAAAAGCTGCCCAGGACAATCGTTCGCTCCGACATCCCCGCTTCATTCCAGGGAGAAATATGTTCGCCGCGATAGATGAGATCCTGATAGACTTCGTCCGATATCAGCCACAGGTCATTCGCCTTAATGAAATCACTGACGGCAGTGACCGTCTCCGGTCGCATCACGACACCTGTGGGGTTGTGGGGGGAATTGATCAGGACACCGCGCACCGTCCCGGTCGCCGCAGCATAGGCAGCTTCCAGATCGGCATTATCCAGGTGGAAGTCGTTCTCTGGACGCAATGGGACAAGCTTGGCGATCGCGCCGCTCGCCTGTACCGCCGGCATATAGGTTGCGTAATAGGGCTCCGGCACCAGAACCACATCGCCGGGATTGAACAGACACATCCCCGCCGAATAGAGCCCATTTTGCGCACCCGGCACGACAACAACCTGCTCAGGCTTCAAATGGGGATAGTGACGGCTTTGGCAATGCTTGAAAACGGCGTCCAGAAGGCGCGGCTCTCCACCAGCATTGGTGTAGTGATGCAAGCCGTCCTTCAGCCCCTTGATGGTCGCCTCAACCGCTGTTGCCGGCGCGCCCAGGTCATGATCGCCAATCGTCAGCTGAATAATGCGCTCCCCCGCATCCACCCGCTTCCGGGCAACCATGTGAACTTCCCAAGATTTGTCGGATTCGCCCGCAATTGCGTTGACACGATCAGCATAGCGCATGGGTGGCCTCCTGGCAGAAAAGCACCGGGGTTAAGGGGTGACAGATAGTGTTGGATGCCCTCGGATACCCGCCCACAGCCATTGCCGCAAATGAATTCGGCATGAAGTTTTGCAGTTGAAGCCCTTTCCAGAATTGACCTATGCAATCCCCTGCCACAAAGTCCGAGCTGACGGGCATATTGGGGAGTATAAACGAGTATGAGTGGGGAGCGAGATTCCCTTGTTGCGAAGCCGACGGCTTCGGACATGGATAGCCTACATATCCTACCGCTATCTATCATGCCGTTAAAGACGAGCGCCCTTAAACGAGCACGGCTGATCAAGAACAATCGCTTCGAGACCACGGTTGAGCTGTTTCGGGATCGGGTATCCGGTAGCGGGCAGATCGCCATTTCCGATATTGTACTCATGTTGGAAAGCGAGGATGGCGAGGAACTGCGTGCTGATATCAATCAGATAGAAAAGCTCGGTAGAACCCCCAGTTTCGATGTCTATTCGACCCGTATCGGATTGCGGAACATGGATTTCGATGTCGATGAAAGCGAACATCTAACGCTTTCTGAGACCAAACGCGCCGAGCTCTCCGAACGCATGGCAACCTTCACGCGTCCCTTGGTCCAGCACGTGTTTGGCCAGGATGCCTCCCCACTGGAAGACGCTGCGGATTTGTCAAAGTTACTCCGAAATCCGGATAAGGAAGAAACAATACGCCGCCTGACCCAAATGGCCGACAGCCTTGCCGTCAGGATCAATGAGATTCCAAAGTTTATTGAAGATTACGGCGACATCTTCCTTTCCCTAGCCTATTTCCGTGAGATTCTGGACGAGATGGTGCCAAAACTAACAGTTTTCCAGGATTGGCTTGGCGACCTTCGATCAAACTGGATTATCAAAAATGACCGGGCGCAGGATAGAATTATACGGGGCATCTTGGATGACCTGAACTACGTCTCCAGCGCGGTCACGACGCGCTTTGATATCTTCGACAAACAGACAGAGGATTTCTGGCGGGATATCAATGCAGAACGCTTTCGCGATGTTCGCCGGTTGATCACGACGCACCACCGTGCAGTCGGCGGCATGCTCTGCGGTCTGATGCTGAAGATGGACGCTTGGTCGACCCGCTTCCCTGACCCGGCCATCGGCGGTCCCCAAAGCAAGGTCGAGTTTACCTATAGTGAAATCCTGCCTGGGCTTGAACAGATCAAAAGCCTGGGCAAACCATAGCCTATTTGGTGTCTCCCAGACCGAACTCAGACCTGAATCGCGCCTCCCAATCCTGGCTGATCTGGTCGGATAGTTTTGCCACATCGGGAACAAGGCCCTGCGCAAGGTCTGCATTCCGTCCGAGATGGCCCAAGATGCCGGACACGACAGCCGACGGTGACACCGAAAGCGTCTCGTAGAGAACCCGATGCGGCTCAATCCCTTCCTTTGCGAACCATGCTTCCCATTCGTCGTCATAATTCAGCAGGGTTTGATATTGCCGCCACAAACGTTGCGCGTCGTATTCGGGCTCAGCGGGCGGCGCGAGTCTCTCCAACTCGCTTCCATCGGCATTCCTATGCCACAGCCCCGACTGCTCTGCCTTAACAAAGGAAATCGCCTGACGAACCTTGTCTTCGCGCTTGAGGTAGATGAAAGCGGACGTCCCAAACCGTCGTTCAATCCGCTGTCGGTCGGTTGAAAGCGCCGGATAGCACCGCGCAAGCTGATCGATAAAATAATCGAAACTATGCCGTTGCACGCGCGCGGCGAAGATTCCGGTATCGGCTGTACCGACCCGAACCACCGCATCCAAGACCGCATCCAGTTGACGTGATTCAGAGGCAGCGTGATCCAGCGATACCCCGACATCCAGCCCCCAGGCGTTAAGTGAAGGCTCATGAAAATAGGATTCAGGCTTGCCGGCCACGCCAGTCGCCGACAACAACCGGCAAAGCAGCGTGCTACCGCTTCGAGGCGCGGTACACAGAAAATAAGATTGGTAAGACGTCACGTTATACGGCCCACCTCTAACCTTGGACAATCCAGCCCCTATGAAATCTTCGCTGTGATTCCGCCGTCGACGAGAAGTTCAATGCCAGTGATGTATTTCGCCTCATCACTGGCGAGGAATAGCGCTGCGTTTGCTACATCCCAGGCGTCCCCCATATGCCCCATCGGGCATTGAGCATCGCGGACCTTCCACATTTCCTCAACATCACCATCGGCATAGGTCGCCGCCAAACTACCCGCCTTCTCGACCATCGGGGTCTTCATCAGGCCTGGCAGGACCGCATTGATCCGGACCCCCTTCGGGGCATATTGGACAGCCGTCGCGCGGGTCAGCTGGTTTATCGCGCCCTTGCTTGCGTAGTAGGTTGGATAGGGCACGCCAATGGAACGAATACCGGCGATTGAAGAGATATTGACGATTGAGCCGCCGCCCTGATCCGCCATCACCGGGATCACATGCTTCATGCCCAGAAAGCAGCTTTTCAGGTTGATATCCATCACCCGATCCCACTGCGCTTCGCTCAACTCCGTAATATCGACCGCCTCGGCAATGCCAACATTGTTGTCGAGGATATCGATACGCCCCCAGAGGTCGAGGCACCGATCCTTCGCCGCGACAATATCTGCTTCCTTGGTCACGTCGGTGCGGATCACATCGGCCTCACCGCCCTCCCCCTTGATGATGTCTGCGGTCTCAACGGCGGCGTCTTCATTGATATCCGCACAGGCGACCCTCGCCCCCTCGCGCGCGAACAGGACTGCCGTCGCCTTGCCATTTCCCCAACCGGCTCCAACCGACCCGGCGCCCAACACCAGCGCCGTTTTTCCCGCGAGCCGGCCCGTCATTCTTCCAGTCCCTTTGCATCCTGCACCCGCAGTTCCGTTTTCAGGATCTTGCCGTAGTTGTTCTTCGGCAGGGCGTCCGTGAACATATAGGATTTCGGGCGTTTGAAGCGGGCGATGCGATCCAGGCAAAGCGCGTCCAACTCAACCTCTTTTGCTTCACCAACGACATAGGCGACGACGACCTCTCCCCATTCAGGGTCCCGCCGACCGATGACAGAGACTTCCTTCACGCCGGGATGGGTCAGAAGCACCTCTTCCACCTCGCGCGGATAAATATTGGACCCGCCGGAGATGATCAGATCCTTCGATCGATCCATCAATGTCAGATAGCCCTCTTCATCAAAGCGTCCGACATCGCCGGTATGCAACCAACCGCCGCGCAGTGTTTCGGCATTCGCTTCCGGGCGGTTCCAATAGCCAGGCATGACACTATCGCCTCGGCAAATGATCTCCCCGCTTTCGCCAACCGGGACCGGGTTGTCATCAGCATCGACAACCCGCACTTCGACATTGGGATAGGGCAGACCGGCAGAGCCCAGAATCTCCCGCCACCGCGGGTGATCACGATTGGCGATCTGTGCGGTTTCCAAACAGGTTATGTTCATCGGGCTTTCACCCTGGCCATAGATCTGGGCGAGCCTGGGGCCAAGACGGTTCAACGCCGCCTCGCAATCCTCAACATACATCGGCGCCCCGCCATAGATCACGACCTTGAGGTTCTGAAGCTGGGCGTCCGTGATCTCCCCCGGCCACCGGGTCATCCGGTTGACCATGGTCGGTGCACCGAACATCGCAGTTCCCGGCCAATGCCCAATCGTTTCAAAAATCTCCGCAGGATCGAAACCGCCACTTTCCGGCACCACCTGACAGCAGCCCTTATAGACATGCGGCATAATATAAAGGCCCGACCCGTGGCTCATCGGTGCTGCATGCAACACAGCCTCCCCCGGGACAGCATTGGCGACGCAGGAGAAATATCCATAGGTCATATGCGCAATGTTTCGGTGGGAGATCACGGCACCTTTCGGGCGCCCCGTTGTACCAGAGGTATAGAAAAGCCAGGCGAGACTGTCCGGATCGACCGTCGCCAGCATCGCTTCCTTTTCCGGCATCAGGCGATCATGGTCGGTGCCACCGACCGCGATCACGCGCGCAGACGTACCAGCCATATCAACCGCTGCACTTGCGGTTTCCAACAGATCATCAGATGCAAAGACCAGCGCAGCACCGCTGTCCCCTAGAATATAGGCGACTTCATCCCGATGCAGCTTGGCATTGATCGGTACGGCCGCCATACCGGCCCACCACGCTGCATAGAGCAACTCGACATAGCCCGGCCCATTCTTGGCCAGGATTGCGATACGGGCACCGTCTTCCAGCCCAGCCTGACGGAAGCCTTCCGCCAACCGAGCAGCCCGTGAAGCTGTCTGCCGATAGTCCCGAACAACACGCGCGCCCACCGCTGTAGCCGGGCAATCACCAAATGCACGTCCTGCACGCGCCAACCATTGCGCCTGATTCATACTATAATTGCTCCTTTGAAAACTCAGTAACGACCAATGATGATTTGCCCTTTGGCTAGTGCCTGACCAGCACCATCGATTGCAATAATGTCAGCGAAATAGGTGTTCCCTTTTCCGCCGGAACAAGGGGGGAGATATCCTGGGCGCGCGAATGATCCCGTCGCTCTGTTCTTTGCAACGACATGCGTTCCTGCCGGCAGGTCAGCCGTCTCCCCGAGGACCGACTGCAAAACCGCTTCAGCGCTACCATCATGACTGAAGCCGATCTTGCCATGCCCGCCACCACTGCTCAGCGGCGCGTAGCTACGATCGTTAAATTCCGCGACAATTTCTACAGTGCCAGCCGGGATATCGCTGACAGCCATCGCAGGCGTTGCGCCCTTTCCGCCAAACTTCGAGCATTGCTGCCCTTCCGGGATTCGCTCCCCCGTCCAAGCGGTATCAGCAAAACCGAGGGTAAGAAGTGGGAGATTCTTATCCCCGCCACTCTGACAACCAACCAGCAGCGCCCCACAAAGAACCGCCCCTGCGCCAAATGAAACCAGCTGTGCAACGTTGCCTTTTGAACTGCTCATTGTCGAATCTCCAACATGATCTGTTTCGAAGATATTTATCGCCTCCAGATTGGACGGACCGAAAGAGTATCCAGCGGGCGCCGAAACACAACAGTCCCCATCAGCAGAGCCCCTCAGAATTCATCGTGGGATTGCACAGCTTCCATGCGAGGGCTAAGTAATGGCCCTCTTCCCTTTGAGCTGACGAGCTGCCATGACAGACACTCAACCGATCCTGAACGCCCCGAAAGTGGTCGTCTGGGTCGCCGCCGTAACGGTCGGTGTGCATGTTCTGATGGTTTTGCTGCAGACCGCCTGGATCAACCAGCCCGAACTTGTCGCCCTTATTCGCATCAAGCTCGGCTTCATCCCGGCCCGCTATATCCTGCCGGGAGAGATCGCCGCCGACCCTCTGGCCGTAATTTTATCACCCCTGACACATGCCTTGCTGCATGGCGGCTGGGCGCATCTGCTAATGAATATGGCGTTCCTGATGGCGTTCGGCAGCGCGGTAGCGCGCCGGACCGGCGGCGCCCGGTTCCTTGTGCTTTATGCAACAGGGGCCATCGCCGGCGTCTTCTCTGTTTTCGGCATGTCGCCTGAATCTGTCGCCCTGGTCATTGGCGCATCGGGTGCAGTGTCGGCTCTGACAGGGGCCATCGTCCGCATCGCCATTACGCCGGCCCCCAATACCGCGCCGCCACCGCCACCTTTTCACAATCGACGGACAGCGGTCGGGTTTCTAATCGTCTTTGTCACCCTGAATTTGTTGAGCGCCGTTGTGCCCAGCCTCATTGGAATTCATGAGCGCATCGCCTGGGAGGCGCATTTAGGCGGCTTTCTTGCCGGCTACCTTTTGATGCCCATATTCGACACCCCAATAGGAGAAGACTGACATGCCTGAAACCGAGATCCGGACAGAGACAGCTGTAACCGCTGATATTCTGGATTTTTTGACCGGGCGAAAATCGGTGAAGGCACAGCTCTTAGGCGACCCGGCTCCAGATGATGAAGAGCTTGAAGCGCTGCTGACTGCCGCGATGAGTGCGCCGGACCATGGCGCCATCCGGCCCTGGCGCTTTCTTTCAATTCGCGGAGATGCCCGCAACCGATTGGCGGATCTGTTCGAAAAAGCATTAAAGCTGCGGGAACCGGAAGCGGATGATGACGCAGTGGCAAAATTTCGCTCGAAGCCGCTGCGCTCTCCCCTCATCGTCGCTGTGGTGGCGGAGATTACGGAGAACCATCCAAAGGTGCCCCCCGTCGAACAAGTTGTTGCGACCAGCTGCGCAGTCCAGCATTTACTGCTTGCCTGTGAAGCATCCGGTTATGGCGTCGTCCTGCTGACCGGCTGGCCCGCTTTCGACGATACGGTTCGCGCAGGTCTCGGCTTCTCCGAAAAAGACGTGACAGTCGGATTTGTCTATATCGGTACACCCACGGAACCGGTCCGAAAGAAGGTCCGGCCGGAAGCATCGAAGTACCTGTCCAGCTGGACAAAGCCTGTCTGAGAAATTTGTGATCACAACAATTGAATTTGTGATCACATTTGCTAGTATGGCCCATCGGCGCTGATCCTCAGCGCCTTATCCTTCATTAATTGGGAGACCGGGTCATGGCTGACGTTCGCCGAAATTACGATATTGAAGAGCTGGGCCGCATCAACACGGCACACCATTTCCAACCCTTCAGCGATTCGAAGGCGATGGCTGAAGACGGTGGTGCCCGCATGATCACAAGTGCCTCCGGCGTCTATCTGCAAGACGGGCATGGCAACCGCCTGTTGGACGGCATGGCAGGTCTCTGGTGCGTTAATATCGGGTATGGCCATAAGGAATTGGCCGAAGTCGCCGCCCAGCAGATGATGGAACTGCCCTATTACAACACCTTCTTCCGGACCGCGACGCCGCCGGTGGCAGAGCTTTCCGCCAAGGTTGCCTCACTGCTGCCGGACAATTTCAACCGGGTTTTCTTCTCCAACTCCGGTTCCGAAGCGAATGACAGTAACATCCGCATGGTCCATCACTATTGGCAGACAAAGGGCCAGCCGGAAAAACGTTTCATCATCAGCCGGGATAACGCCTATCACGGATCAACCGTGGCATCGGCGACCCTGGGTGGGATGTCCGCGATGCATAAGCAGGGCGGCAAGCTCGTTCCCTCCATCCATCACGTGATGGAACCGAATATCTTCAAATTTGGCATCAATAAATCGGACGAGGAAGTAGGCGCGATGGCCGCCAAGGCGCTTGAAGACAAGGTGCTTGAGCTGGGCCCGGACAATGTCGCCGCCTTCATCGGTGAACCGATCCAAGGTGCCGGGGGTGTGATTGTCCCGCCGGCCAACTACTGGCCAGAAATCCAACGGATTTGCGATCAATATGACATCCTGCTGATCTGTGACGAAGTCATTTGCGGCTTTGGCCGGACGGGCAACTGGTTCGGATTTGAAACGCTTGGGATCAAACCCGATCTGATCACCATGGCCAAGGGGTTGTCTTCCGGCTATCTGCCGATCTCGGCGATTGCGATTTCGGATAAGGTCAATGATGTGGTTGTCTCCGATGGTGGCGAGTTCGCGCATGGTTATACCTATTCCGGCCACCCGGCAGCCTGCGCTGTCGCCCTGCGCAATATCGAGATCATTGAGCGCGAAGGATTGGTCGAAAAAGTTCGCAATGAAACCGGGCCCTATGCCCAGCGACTGCTGAAGGGCTTGGAAGATCACCCGCTTGTCGGTTACACGCGCGGCGTCGGTATGTTTGGCGCCTTCGAGCTGGTGAAGAACAAGGAAACCCGCGAGCGCTTCACCCCGGCCGGTAAGGTCGGCATCACATGCCGCGATCATATCATGCGTCTCGGCGCGATTATCCGGCCTTGTGGCGAAGCCATGGTCTTCTCTCCACCGCTGACCATTGAAAAAGCCGAACTGGACGAGCTGTTCGGTTTGATCCGTCAGGCGTTGGATGCGACGGCAAAAGACTGGGGCGTGATGTAAGGTAACGCTCGATGGCGTTAACCTCGGTGACAGTGGCAGGGGCAGTGACAGTAACAGTAGCGGCGGCGGTCGACAGCAAGTCGGTCGCCGCCCTTACCCACGCGCTTGTCTGTGAACTGACAGGCGGCACACCACCCCCGGCCCTTTCTGATTATGAGGAGACCGCCCATGACCTGTTGTCAGGCAATCGTTTCTGGTCACTGCTTGCTAGGGACGGACAGGGAAAGCCGATCGGGGTTCTCAGCCTAAATGAATGTGCGTCAATCTATGCCGGCGGGTGGTTCGGCGAGATAACCGAATTTTACGTGACCCCAGAGTTTCGAGGAAGCGGCGCCGGACTTGCCTTGATCAAAGATGCGCATGATTTCGCCTGCAAGCGAGGCTGGCCGCGCCTGGAAGTCGGCGCGCCGCCCCTGCCCGAATGGCAAAAGACCGTGGCGTTCTACAAGGCCCGCGGTTTCGTGGAGGTCGGTCCCCGCCTGAAACTGCTGCTTCCAAAAATGCCTTAAAGCAGCGGGCGCTTCTGCAGTTAATTAATTTCGCAACAAAACCACAATATACGCATCACGGAACCGTCACCGAGTCGACGTTATTTTATTGGGTCAGGCGTCTTCTGTTCGGGAAGACACCTGCCGGAGGAAATAAATCGAGGTCGAAGAATATGACGGCGCCAAAGCCGATTGCCATTTTGCGTGACAAGATCAACATCCAGCCGCCCGAGATATCCTATTGCAATGCGGAAGACCCTTTGCCGAAGCGGCTCTTGGTTCGTGCCATTGAGCGCGCCACAGGTCAGCCGAAACTGCAAAGGCTGTATGACGCCTATAAAAGTTCAGGCGGGCCGGATGATGACTTCTGGGGAGCTGCCGTCCATTGGTTGGATCTCTCCGTCAACTTTGATGCCCAGCGCTTGGCCGCGATCCCGAAGACCGGTCCGACGATCATATTGGCCAACCACCCCTACGGCGTCTTGGATGGCGTCGCGGCAGGCTATCTGATCTCGCGGGTCCGGCAGGATATCAAGCTGCTCGCTCACGCCAGCCTGGGAAAGACTGGGGACATCCTGCCCTATCTCATCCCAATTGAATTCGACGGCATGTCGAGTGCGTTACGCAGCAATGTCGAATCAAAACGGAAGGCAGTGTCCCATCTTCAAGACGGCGGGTTACTACTTATCTTCCCAGCAGGCAGCGTTTCGACCGCGAAACGGGTCTTTGATCGCGCCGTCGATGCCCCTTGGAAGCTGTTTGCCGCCAAACTTGTCGCCACGTCCGGCGCCACGGTGGTTCCGATGTTCTTTGAAGGTCAGAACAGCTGGATGTTCCAATTCGCCAGCCTGATCAACAAAGAGCTCCGTGAGCCAATCCTGTTAGGTGAAGTGGCGAAGAGGATCGGTAGTGAGGTCTCAGCCCGGATCGGCAATCCCATCGAATTCGACATGCTGAGCGGCTGGAGCGACCGGCAAGCCCTGCTGGATTACCTGCGCGATATGGTCTACGCGCTCGACCCAACGGGACGGGGTGGGCCTATGCCGGATCCGACGCCCGTCTAGGACCAGGCTTCTTCGTCGAGCCCTGTATAATCGGCGTAATGGATGTCCCGACGCCCAATATCGGTCCTGCGTGCCACAAAAATCGCCGGTGTTCCCGCAAAGGCAAGCCGGAGGCTGTGAATCCACGTGCGCTGCCATATTCTTTGGGGCAGACTTCCTGACAAGAACACAACCTGTCCACATTAAGACTGAAAAGCTTTATCCGTGCCCGGCCGTTTCGCTAAAGCCCTGTTTATCACCGCATTTCTTGCGGTTTGCACCGGCTGTGCATCGGAAGAGCCGTCACCGGAAGTCGCTGTTGAAGCGCGGCTGTCCCATATCTTCGGGATCGGCCTGAAACAGGTTGCGACCTATTACCTGGAACCGCTGGATCCCAGGCGCGCCGCATTGGATGGCCTGGAGGGGTTAACCACGCTGGAGCCCGGCTTTGCGCTGGATGCCGCAAATTCCGATCTAAGTGCTGTCGATCTGTTTGTTGATGGCGATCAGGTGGACACGGTGGCTCTGCCCAAACCCAACGCATCCGATCTACCGACACAGGCAAAAGCCTGGGGCGCCTTCGCAGCTGATATCGCCATCCGGGCGCGGGCTGCCTCTCCCACCCTCGCGTCGATTGATGAAGAGGTTATTCAAGACGCCTTCTTCGATGCGATGACAAATGGCCTGGACCGGTTTTCCGGATATGCGAGCCGTAGAGAGGCTGCACGGAACCGGGCGGGGCGCGAAGGGTATGGAGGCATTGGTGTGGCCTTGGAACCGCATCCCGATGGCGCGTTGATCGGCAGGATCGTCCCGGAAGGCCCGGCCGCTGCAGCCGGCATTCACCCGGGCGACCGGTTGCTTGCGATTGACGGACATGCGGTAAGCGGCTTCCCCATAAGCCGGATCGTCTCTGAATTGCGCGGTCCAATTAACGCTACGGTCAGTTTGACATTGGGGCGAAAAGGCCTTGCGAAGCCAATCATCGTTACCGTTGGACGCAAGCGGATCGTGCCGAACACTGTCTTTTTTGAGCCCATGGGCCATTTTGCCATCATCAGAGTATCGGGCTTCAACCAAAGCACGACCAAGCGGCTTGCCGAAGCTGTCGCGAAGGCACATCAAGCCCTTGGTGACGACTTGGCCGGCATCATTCTTGATCTGCGCGGCAATCCAGGTGGATTGATGGAAGAAGCGGTCCATGCCGCAGATCTGTTCCTGGACGTCGGCGTCATTAGCCGTGCCGCCGGTCGGCATCCGGAAAGCCAACAACTCTTCCATGCCGAACTTGGCGATATCGCTGCAGGCGTACCGATTGCCGTCCTCATCAACGGCGCAACCGCCAGCGCGTCGGAAATTCTGGCCGCAGCCCTGCAGGATCATGGCCGCGCCGTCGTGATTGGAATGAGCAGCTTTGGCAAAGGCAGCATCCAGACCGTTATCGACCTCCCCAATGGGGGAGAGCTCTATCTGACCTGGGCGAAATTCATGGCCCCCAGCGGGTATACCCTCGACCGGATGGGGGTCATGCCCTCCGTCTGCACCAGCGGCGCGTCTGATGCGGTTACCGCCCTTGATTCCGGATTGTCGAAGGGTAAGGACAGCGGGCGCGCAAACCTAGTCCTCAGACGCGAGACCGATGTATCGACCCATACAAAGACGGAAGTTCAGGCGGTGCTTGCCCTCTGCCCCTGGAATCCGCATACACTGGGTGACGTCGATTTGGCTGTGGCAGAATTGCTTCTTGGATCGCCAGCCGTCTATCGGCAGGCCATTGCCATCAGCCTCTCAGGAACAAGCTAGGAGTCTCCATGCCGACACACGAGGAATCGTTGGTGAAATCCGGCAACAAGGATGGCGCTCCTGTTGTCCCACGCGATGCTGCCAGTCTGATCATTTTGCGTGGCGCGGGAGACGACACCGAAGTCCTGATGGGCAAGCGACCGGAAACCGCACGCTTCATGCCGGGGGTGTATGTCTATCCCGGGGGTGCAGTTGATCCTGACGACCGGCGTATGACAGAGCTTTTCGGTTGCACGAATTCAGAGCTTGGTGCACTCGCCATCTGCGCCATCCGCGAAACCTGGGAGGAGGCCGGCGTCCTGGTCGGCACGCCGGGGGCCCTCACGCAGTCAAGCGATTCCCCAGATAATTCACCTGGCGAAGAAGCCCAGGCATTTCTTGATGCCGCCTCAGTCGCTGGATTGCGCCCCAGGCCGGACCTTCTGCGCTATGTCTGCCACTCGATCACGCCGGAAGAAGTCCCAATCCGATTCGATGTTCGATTTTTCTTGTGTGATGACAGCATTTTAACCGGTGAACCTCATGCAACTGGCGAGCTTCCTGAAGTCTCCTGGATTCGCTGTTCGGAAGCCCTTGCTGCCCGCAACATATCTGGCATCACCAAGCGGGTGCTGCGGGAAGCGCTTCGCCTTTGGGGAAAACCAGCCGAATTGGAAGCCCCGGATCGCAAGGTTGCGCAGATATTTTACGAGGTCACTGGCTACCGTATCATCCGCGAAGAACGGGGCGGTGATATGGATGAGATTTGGTCTCCCGTTTCGGCTTGACTGCGGCGCGCGGCGCTGTATGTTGCGCGCCTTCTGGAAACATATTTCCGGGCGCGCCAATTTATGCCGTTAGGCAACAAGGCTCTCCCGGACTGGTCCCGCGAGGACCGAACGTAAGGACGGAATGAGATGGCGAAGCCCGCAACCCTTCAGGTGAAACTGGTTAGCACCGCGGACACCGGCTACTTCTATGTCACAAAGAAGAACCCGCGCAACCAGACTGAAAAGCTGCAACAGCGCAAATACGATCCGAAGGTACGCAAGCATGTGCTCTTCAAGGAATCGAAAATGAAGTGATGTCCTTCGGGATATCATTTGTATGAGGCCGCCTCCGGGCGGCCTTTTCATTTCAGGTTGAGGATTTCGACATCGGGGATATCAACATCACCGATATTAGCATATCGAAAAAGACCAGCAGTGCTGCGCCGGCTTTTTTTGCCCCATGCGTCGCGGGATTAGTTGAGGTCGATTGTTCCCAGATGGCGTCCGCGATCATCGAAGATATAGATCGACTGCCCGGCATCGGGACCTTCAACATGTAGATAGAGCCGCCCCTCACCCGAGGTCATCTCAACAATCGTAGCCCCTTCAGGCAATGTCACAGACGCAGCCTCAACAGTTGCCGGACCGTCAGCAAGCTTGCCAGCCTTTGTCGCAATCCCGTAAACCAGGATACCCAGGCCGATTACGATCAATACACCCAGGAAGATAACCAGAAACTTGAGCCCCTGCATGGCCGATGACTCCGACTTCATTCTTGATGGCGATACCGCCGAGGACCCCTCCAACGAGGGCGAAACGCATGCGATTGCGGTTCCGGAGGAGGCGGCCGGCGATAGGCTTGACCGCTTCCTTGCCGGCTCCCTGCCTGATTTCACGCGGACACGCCTTCAGGCACTGATCCGCGACGGGCGGGCCGTCAACGCGGCCGGGACAGTATCGGAGCCCTCCTACCGGGTCAAACCGGGAGAGACCTGGACCTTGCGAATTCCGACACCAATTGCCGCGGAACCCGAACCACAGCCGATACCACTGAACATCATCTATGAAGATGAGGGCTTGATTGTGGTCGATAAGCCAGCCGGCATGGTTGTCCATCCGGCGCCGGGGAACCTTGACGGAACACTGGTCAATGCCCTGCTGCACCACTGTGGCGACAGCCTAAAAGGCATTGGCGGGGTCGCGCGTCCCGGGATAGTCCATCGGATCGATAAGGACACAAGCGGCCTTCTTGTCGTCGCAAAAACTGAAACCGTGCATCACAACTTAGCGACGCGCTTTGCCAGCCACGATATCGACCGGCACTATCGTGCGGTGATATATGGCAGACCCAATGCCTTGGAAGGTCGGATCGAAGGCAATATTGGGCGCAACCCCAGAGACAGGAAGTGCATGGCGGTTCGGCCTGGAAATCAGGGGAAACCGGCAGTAACGCATTATCGTGTCCTAAGCAGCGCGGCCCGCGGGGCGGCCCTGGTTGATTGTCGGCTCGAAACCGGGCGCACCCATCAGATCAGGGTTCACATGGCCCATATCGGTCACCCGCTGATTGGCGATCACGTCTATGGGCGGGGCACGAAGGCGCGCCGCGTAGCCCTGGGCGGCAAGGCGGAAGCCGCAGCAAGTTTCCCACGTCAGGCCCTGCATGCCGCTATTTTGGGCTTTATCCATCCTGAAACCGGGGAGCAACTGCGCTTTGAAGCGCCGCCACCCCCTGATTTCAATGGCTTGCTCTCTGATTTAGGACTCCTCAAAGAGTGAGAAGACACGCGAATTTCACCATCGTGCCTTATTCTGAACATACTTAATGAGCAGAAAACACGGGTGATTGTATCCTTAAAATCACAAATTTGTGTCATAGGATTGCCTATTGACCCATTGTAATTCGGGTTACTATTCACCAAATGGTGCTTCAGGAAGACGGTCGCTAGCGGTTCGTAGCAGGCAAGTTATCGGAAGCGCCCGTTAAAGGGAAAGAGGTTCAGGAAAATG
>SPJK01007776.1_pt1 | contig 15480 bp, 14 predicted proteins | sample 3741771 | NCBI WGS metagenome assembly SPJK01 (sample SAMN10925997, study PRJNA522277) | cold seep metagenome | isolation source: Elba SIP-enriched marine methane seep metagenome, extraction at timepoint T2 | place: Italy: coast of Elba, Mediterranean Sea | reverse complement strand
TATGCTAGCGTTAATGCTGTCGTGGCGGAATGCAATGATGGGTATTTGAACGATTCCCAATCGCGCCGGGTTGATGAAGCGGCCGTTTTCGAAGCCCTAAGGAAAGCCTCGACGGGACCGGTAGAGGAAGGGGCTGTTGGGGGAGGGACCGGGCTTACTTGCTACAATTGGAAAGGCGGGATTGGAACGGCCAGCCGTCGGATACCCGAGACCTTGGGCGGTTTTACCCTCGGCTGTCTGGCGCAGACGAATTTCGGCAAGGCTCCGGATTTGACGATTGCCGGTGTGCCTGTGGGCCAGGTTCTTTCTCCTCCTAATGTGCCGAAGCCTGAGGGATCAGACCGTTCGGATGCAGGCTCGGTGGTCATGATCCTGGCCACGGATGCGCCACTGGATGCGCGTCAGTTGGAGCGGTTGTGTAAGCGGGCGTCCTTCGGCCTCGCGCGGACCGGCAGCATTTGCGAAACCGGTAGCGGTGATGTGGTCATCGCCTTCAGCACTGCGTATCGCATTCCTGACCGCAGTGACCGTGTGACGGAGCAGCGGACGGTTCTGGGGCAGGAAGGGGATCAAATCACCGCGCTTGGCCGTGCGGTTGTGGAAACAGTGGAAGAAGCGGTCCTGAACAGTCTGTTTCAGGCTGTGACCATCACCGGGCGTGATGGCAATACGTCCCATTCCCTGCCGGTCGATGAGGCTGTGGCCTTGGTAAAGAAGCATCGGATTGTATAATGCCTTACCGCATCGGGGCGCCGCATCGGGGCAAGGCGATGCGTCAGCTTTGGGATGTCCCATGTGCTGCTTGGACGATCATCTCTCCAAACTCCGACAGGAAGACAGAGCCTTTGACGGTGCGGTTGATCAGGACTGATCGGCGGTCCTCCTGATCCGGCTTTCGGCGGACAAGACCTAGCTCAGACAACCGGTCAACGGCGCGTGTCACGGCTGGCTTTGCGACATTCAGCTGTTCGGCAAGACCGCGAACCGTATGTGGGGCCGGGCAAAGATAGACGGTCGTCAGCACCGCCATCTGGCGTGCGGAAAGATCAGGCGTGTCCCGACGGACGCTTTCAGTGATCGCGTCACGCCAGATACTCAAGGCGTCTGTGGGCGTCAGGTCCATCAGCTCTCTCGCGTGGCCGTCTTTCATACGCTTTCAACTCTCCCAATCCCTTACGAAAACATCCTGCAATGCTGTTGGATGTTCCGGGCATGATCATATCGAAAGCGAATCGAAAACAGCCTAGGGTCTTCATGTTTTCACGACAAGGGGCTTGATCGGACCACTTTGCCAACGTCAGATGAAGTCATGACCGAAAACACAAAAGCTATGGGCTATATGATCCTGTCGACAATCGCCTTCGCGCTCATGCATGCGTTGATTCGCGATGTCGGGCAAGAGTTGCATGCGTTTGAGATCGTCTTCTTCCGGAACCTGTTCGGATTTCTCGTTTTAACGCCGATGCTTATCCGCTACGGCCTGGCGCCGCTGCAACTCAACCGGCCCGGCCTGATAACGGTGCGGGCAGTCCTGAACATGCTCGCCATGATGTGTTTTTTTACAGCCTTGACCGTAACCCCCCTGGCTGAGGTCACGGCTTTGGGCTTCACCGCGCCAATCTTCGCGACCCTGGCCGCCATGGTTTTGTTGCGGGAGCGTGTGGGGTTTCGCCGCTTCGGCGCCATCGCAGTCGGGTTCCTGGGGGCCATGGTCGTTTTGAGGCCCGGCTTCGATGCGATCCAGACAGGGCATTTGCTCGTCTTGGTCTCCGCTGTGTTCTGGTCCTTATCCATGTTGGTCATCAAACGCCTCAGTGAAACCGAAAGCTCTCTGACCATAACGCTCTATATGGGGATGATGTTGGCACCATTGACCTTGGTACCGGCCCTGTTTGTCTGGCAGTGGCCCAGTTGGGAACAGCTTGGTCTGCTCGCTCTGATCGGTGCTGCAGGTGGTATGGCCCAGTGGTCGTTTGCGGAGGCGCTGTCGCTTGGGGAGTTCGGCGCGGTGATGCCGTTGGAGTTCTTCAAGCTGATTTGGGTCTCCGCCCTTGGTTTCATGATGTTCAGCGAGGTGCCGGATATTCCGACCTGGCTTGGGGGCGCGGTTATCTTTGGATCTGCGTGTTATATCGCGCTGCGCGAACGGCGCCTGAAACAGGAGAAACCGCCAGAGGTTACGGGCTGACATTTCGGCGGTGTCGGAAAAGGGACGGTTGCGTCGTTTCTGGAGCACCCCTTCGGACCGAAACCGTACCATTATCCTCGGCACGTACGCTGATATGTTCAAAAGCCCCCAAGGATAGTTTCATGGCCCGTGGTTCCTCGTCCCGACGTTCATCTTCCCGTGATGCGATGCGCAAAAAGCGCGGGGCATCTTCCGGCATAAAGCAGCCGCCGTGGCGGGGGACGATGGAGAACCGGTTTCCACCGATGGAGCCGCTCTCCGCAGACCAGCTAGAGGCGATCCATGAAGCGACGCTGGACCTGTTGGAACAGCATGGCATCGAAGCGATGGGGGATGAGGCGCTCGACCTCTACCAAGGCGCCGGGGCGACGGTAGATCGATCGACCGGCATGGTGAAGATGGATCGCGATCTGGTGATGGAACTGGTCGGTAAAGCGCCATCCAGTTTTAAGCTGACCCCGCGCAATCCGGACCGCACGATTACCCTGGGCGGCAATGGGATCAATTTCGGTTTGGTCTCCGGCCCGCCCAATGTCCATGACTGCATCAATGGCCGCCGGCCCGGGAATTGGGATGACTATCTGAAACTGGTGAAGTTCGCGCAGTTCTTCAATTGCATCACTGTGCTGGGAAATCAGGCGGTTGCTCCGGTCGATCTGCCAGCCAATATCCGCCATATGGACACCACAAAGGCGAATGTCGTCTATACGGATAAGATGTTCAATCACCAGCTGATCGGTGCGGGCCGCGCGCGGGATTCGGTGGAGATCGTCGCACGCGGTCGGGGCTTGTCTGTTGAGGACATGATCGATGACCCGTCTTGCATTGGGAACATCAATGTCAATTCACCGCGCAAGCTGGATGAGCATATGGCAACCGGGGCCATCGCCATGGCAGAGCTGGGGCAGGCAACCATTGTAACCCCCTTCACTTTGATGGGCGCGATGACGCCGGTGACCATGGCGGCGGGACTGGTCCAACAGAATGCGGAAGCCCTGTTTGGGATCGCCCTGACCCAGATTGTGCGTCCAGGGGTTCCGGTCGTCTATGGCGGTTTTACCTCAAACGTGGATATGAAATCGGGCGCGCCCGCTTTCGGCACGCCGGAGAATGCCAAGGCCAATCTGGCCGGAGGGCAACTCGCGCGGCGGTATAACCTTCCCTATCGGACGAGCGGCTGTAACGCATCCAACTGCGTCGACGCCCAGGCGACTTACGAGACATTCATGTCACTTTGGGGCGCGGTCATGGGCTATGGCAACATCATCTATCACTCAGCAGGTTGGCTGGAAGGCGGGCTGGTCGCGTCTTTTGAGAAAGTGATCGTTGATGTTGAGATAATCCAACATATGTCGGCGATGCTCGACCCCATCAATACAGACCCGGATGAGATCGATGTCGCGGCCATTACCACGGTTGACCCTGGTGGCCATTTCTTCGGCAGCGATCACACGATGGCACGGTATGAAACGGCCTTTTACCCGCCGATTCTTTCGGATTGGACGAATAGCGAGCAATGGCTGTTGGAAGGCGCGCAGGATGCTACTCAGCGCGCGACAGTCTTGTGGCAACGGGTGTTGGAAGAATATGAACAGCCGCCGTTGGAACAGGACCGTTTGGAATCCATAGAAGCCTATATGGCTAAAAGGGTTGAGGAAATCGGCTCCGGCGAACCCTAGGCCGCTTTCGGCGTCATAAGAGCGGCCGCGAGGTTCTCCAGATGCTGCTGCGCGCAGGCTTCCCAGGAGAATTTCAGGGCATGTTCCCGGCATTTTGCAGGGTTGGCTTTGAGTGCCCCCAGGCAGGCCGTGCGCAGATCATTGTCCAAAACACCGGCGGGGGAATCGCCAATCACATCGATGGGTCCGGTAACCGGAAGCGCGGCAACAGGGACACCACAGGCAAGTGCTTCCAAAAGGACCAGGCCGAACGTGTCGGTCTTGCTGGGAAAGACAAAGACATCCGCTGCGGAGAAATGTTGGGCCAGTTCCTCCCCAACTTTTGCGCCGGTAAAGACGACCTCGGGATAATCCGCTTTCAGCTCTTCCAACTGCGGGCCGTCACCGACAATAACCTTGCTGCCGGGTAGGCTCAGATCCAGGAAGGCGCGCAGGTTTTTTTCCACCGCGACACGGCCGACATTCATGAAAATCGGGCGAGGCAGGTCCAGGAAGGCTTTCTCTCCCGGCGTGAACAAAGTCGTGTCGACGCCCCGGGACCAGATTGAAAGGTTCTTGAATCCCTTACGGTCCAAATCGCGGCGCATGCTTTCTGTTGTCACCATGGTTGTCGCTGCCTTGCCATGGAAGCGCCGCAACCAGGCATAGGTCCAGTCGACCGGAAAGCCGCAGCGCGCATGGACATATTCCGGAAAGCGCGTGTGGAAGGAGGTGATGAAGGACTTGCCGCGTTTAAGGCAATAGCGTCGGGCCGCCATGCCAAGCGGCCCTTCCGTCGCGATGTGAAAGGACGTATCACCGCGCGCATCCAGCATTTTGGGCAGCTTCCACAGCGCATCCAAGGCGAGCCGGATTTCCGGATAGGTCGGGCAGGGGATCGTGCGAAAGCGCTCCGGCCCGATCACATCGACATCCAGACCCAGTTTCGTGAGCTCACCGGCTGTTCTGTCCAGGGTTCGCACAACGCCATTGATCTGCGGAAACCAAGCGTCGGATATGATGGTCAGTTTACTCGGAACATCCTTCATGAAGACTTATGCCCCGACGGTTTCGGCGGGGCTACGCGCGTCATCTTTTTTCGTACCACGTGGCGCCGGCGCCAGATGTGGCTGTTCGGCCCAGCGGACGATACGCAGATTGCCGGCGGCGTCTTCGGTCAAGGCCGTGCAGCTTTCGACCCAATCACCGTCATTGCAATAGAGGATGCCGTCGATATCGCGCATTTCCGCATGGTGGATGTGACCACAGACCACACCATCAACGCCACGCTTTCGGGCTTCATCAGCAACAGCTTCTTCGAAGCAACTGATGAATTCGACCGCATTCTTGACCTTGTGTTTGATAAAGGCGCTCAAAGACCAATAGGGCAGATGCAGCATCCGGCGCGCGACATTTACGTAACGGTTCAGCTCCAGCAGGACCGTGTAGGCCCAGTCGCCGAGCAGTGCCAACCATTTGGCATATTTGACGACACTGTCGAATTGATCGCCATGCAGGACCCAATATTTCTTGCCATCGGCGCCGTTATGAATGGCCTCTTCAGCGACCAGGACTCCGCCGAAGAACAGATCCGTATAGTCGCGTAGGCATTCATCATGATTGCCGGGCACATAGATGACCTGGGTGCCGTGACGGGCTTTGCGCAGGATTTCCTGGATCACCTCTTGCTGGGTCTCCGGCATGTACCAACCGCGCTTCAACCGCCAACCGTCGATGATATCACCGACCAGATAAAGCGTGTCGCAATCGGTATGCTTGAGGAAGTCGAGCAGATAATCTGCCCGGCATCCTTTTGTGCCGAGATGCAAATCGGAAATCCAAACCGTACGATATCGGCTAATGCCGCGCATGCCGTGCATGAAACCAAACCTCCAATTATCCGTCCGGGTCTCCCTCAATCGGAGGAAAACCGCAAAACGGAGAATGACCTCAAGTCGCGGAAGCTTTACTGCTGCTATATGAAGAAAATAAGTAATAATCGGTGTTTTGCTTTATTTCATAAATCTACCACTTACATGTAACGGAAAGTAAATGATTGGGCTAATAATTGCGGCACATAGATAATGAAAGTGGTTGGTTTGGCGTCTCTCTCCTCTTCGATAAAAAGTAAAAACGAATCGGTTTCTGGGCGCAGTCGCGCTTCAGGTGACTTGGTCCGTCCGCGTGTTGCGGTCATCTACAATCCGGTTGCCGGTTTTCTGCAGCGCCGTCGTCTTCGCATTTTCTTGAAGGCTTTGCGCGGGCGCGGGCATGATGTTGTCTTGCGGCGCACCGAAGGACCGGGTCATGCGACCAAGCTGGCACGCGCGCTTGCTGGTGGGTCTGATGGCTCCCTGGACGCGATTGTTGCGGCGGGGGGCGATGGCACAATCAATGAAGTTGCCAACGGGTTGATCGGCGCCACGGTGCCGCTTGCAATCGCGCCGCTTGGGACCGCGAATGTCATGGCATGGGAGCTTGGCCATGGGCTCGGCATCCGGCATGCGGCGCGGGTCGTGGAAGAGGGGGATGTGGTGTCGCTGCGGCCGGCCATCGCCAATGACCGGCGGTTTATGTTGATGGCCAGCGCCGGATTGGATGCACGTACTGTTGCCGGGGTCGATACGAAGCTGAAGCGGGTGATTGGCAAGGCAGCCTATGTCCTGGCAGCCTTGCGCCAGCTTCGAACACCACCGTCGGAACCGATCCAGATCGACTTGGATGGAACCACGCATCAGGCGGCCCTCGTCGTCGTGACCAAGGCCAGGCATTACGCAGGGCCCTTCGTGATCGCGCCGGAGACCAAGTTATCCGATCCGACCTTGACCGTCGTGATGATCACCGATGCGCGTCGCTGGGCCCTTTTTAAGGCGGCCTTGGCTCTCGCCTTCGGCAATGTCAGCCGCTTATCCTATGTCGAGACCATCCGGGCGGAAAATGTCCGCTTCACAGCGCCTGCCAATGAGCCGGTTCAGTCCGACGGTGATGTGATCGGCGCGATCCCTATGGAGATTGGCGTTGGTGCCGGCACGATCCGTATGATCGTCGGGGATTTATCCCGGGTGGCATGAGGGTAGGGCCGGGTGGCGTGCGGGTAGGCCCGGGCGGCATGCGGCTAGAATTAACTCCCCTTCTTCTTATAGCCGCGACTGCGCATGCAGGATGCATAAAGTCTTCGGCGGTAGCGTTTTGCATCTTCGGTCGCGCCCAGAGAGGCCAAGCCACTTAATCCGCTGCCGCTGGCTGTACCGCTATCTTCCTTAAGGGTGACATCGCGGCCCGCCCGGTCATCCGCAGCCCGTGCGCAAGCGCTCCGATCACCGCTCCATTGAGCCTTTGGCAGGTTTGGATTCGTCCATTGGATTCGCTCCGAACAGCCTGCGACGGCAAGGAGGCAGATCATCAAAACGGGCAGGGTGATGGAACGCATTGGCTTTTTCACCGAGATTCTGTTAAAATGTGGGCTCTGGCACAAAGTCTGCAAGTGATTTAGAAGAAAATCGCTTGCGGAATGACCGCGTGTCCTTGTGAGCGTTGGTAGAAACATAACGCGTGAAAAGGAAGTTCGCCATGACCGATAATCGGTATCAGACCGGCCCGTCTCTGCGCCGCCGTGGCACGGCCCTTGTACTGGCTGGCTCTTTGAGTGTTGCGACAACCGGTTGCTTCAATACGGATAACATGAGCCGTGAAGATAAGATCGCGATCGGCACGGTTGCCGGTGCGGTGATCGGGGGCTTGATCGGTTATAACTTCCTGGGTGCGGGAACAGGGCAGTGGGTCGCCGCTTTGGCGCTTGGTGCGGCCGGGGCCTATGGCGGGCGCTATGTCGCGGATCGGATGACCCGATGGGACAAGTCGGCGATGCAGGATACCGCTTTCAACACCCTGACGGACTCACCGGCGGGTGATACCGGGGCGTGGCAGAATCCGGAAACCGGCACCAATGGCACAATCACGCCATTGCGCACATTCCTGGACAATCAGGGGCGCATCTGCCGTGAATATGAAGCGGTCCTGACCATGGGCGGAGAAAGCTTCGACGGTCGGGAGGTCGCCTGCCGAACGGCTACGGGCGATTGGGTCGTCAATCGCGCGAACGGCTGACGCTACAGTTCATAACATGAAGCTTTTGTGACGACCCGGTCATTGGATTGACCGGGACGAAAAGGCTGCCTATCCCGAACCAAACTTATCGGGAGGATCGGATGACTGTTAGAATCGCGATCAATGGCTTGGGCCGAATGGGTAAGCTCGCCCTCAAGGCATTTCTGGAAGACGGGTTGGGACGGGACGATGCGGAGATCGTGTTGATCTCGGATAAGACTGGCGATCCTGAGATGCAGGCGCATCTTTTGGAATTCGATAGTGTCCATGGCCGCTGGGATGCCGCATTCAGCGCAGATGAGGACAGCATCACCATCAATGGCACGCAGATCCGCTGTATGACCGCCACGACGATTGAAGCGCTGCCGCTTTCCGATCTGGCTGTCGATCTGGTCGTTGACTGCACCGGAACCTTCAAGACGGTCGCGAAGACCGCCCCCTATTTCGATGCCGGTGTGAAGAAAGTCGTCGTTTCCGCCCCGGTGAAGGAGGAAAGCGCGCTCAATCTGGTGTATGGCGTCAATCACGATCTCTATGATCCCGCGAAGCATGACTTGATTACGGCGGCGAGCTGCACGACCAATTGCCTCGCCCCTGTGGTGAAGGTGGTGCATGAGGAAATCGGCATTCGCCACGGCTCAATCACCACGATCCATGATGTCACAAACACCCAGACCATGGTTGATCGGCCGGCGAAGGATCTGCGCCGCGCCCGCTCTGCATTGAATTCCCTGATCCCGACGACCACCGGGTCGGCCACGGCGATCACCCTGATCTACCCGGAGCTTAAGGGGCGGTTGAATGGGCATGCTGTGCGGGTGCCGTTGCTGAATGCGTCCCTGACCGACTGCGTATTTGAACTGGCGCGGGAGACCACGGCGGAAGAGTTAAACGCCCTCTTCAAATCCTATGCCGACGGAGATCTTGCCGGGATCCTTGGTTATGAAGAACGCCCGCTCGTCTCCGCGGACTTCGTGAATGACCCGCGCTCGTCAATTGTCGATGGGCCCAGCACAATGGTGGTGAATGGAACGCAGGCGAAAATCTATGCCTGGTATGATAATGAATGGGGTTATGCGAAGCGGCTTTGTGATGTGACCCGGTTGGTCGCAGCAAGCCTGGACTGACCGAATTCCGACGACACCTTTGATGACCAAAGACCTACAGCACGACGGAAAGCCAAGCGGCATTGCCGCCTATATCACCGTGACAGCGGCCTATTGGGCTTTCATGCTGACGGATGGCGCGTTGCGGATGTTAGTGCTGTTGCATTTCCATGAGCTTGGCTTTTCCCCGGTTCAACTCGCCTATCTGTTCTTGCTTTATGAGTTCATGGGGATGGTGACCAATCTCTCCGCCGGGTGGATTGCCGCGCGGTTTGGTCTGGCGTTGACGCTCTATCTGGGATTGGCGTTGCAGATCGGCGCGCTGGTCGGCCTTGCCAATCTGCAACCGGATTGGGCGATTGCCTTGTCGGTCGGCTTTGTCATGGCGGTGCAAGGGGTCTCCGGCGTTGCAAAGGACCTGACTAAAATGAGTGCCAAGAGTGCTGTGAAGCTTCTTGTGCCCAAGGCGGCGGATGATCAGTTGTTTCGCTGGGTGGCGGCGCTCACGGGTTCGAAAAATGCGGTTAAGGGATTTGGGTTCCTGTTGGGGGCAGCCCTGCTGGCGCTCTGGGGGTTTGAGAGGGCTGTGCTCGGCATGGCGGGGGCACTGTCAGTCGTCTTGCTGGCGATCTTGCTGCTGATGCCGAAAGGATTGCCCGGGACGAAGCGGAAGGCGCCATTTTCGGATGTTTTCTCAAAAGATCCAGGGGTGAACTGGCTATCAGGCGCAAGGTTATTTCTGTTCGGCGCGCGGGATGTCTGGTTCGTTGTCGGGATTCCGATCTATTTCCATGCAGTCTTCTCGGATGGCACGCCGGAGGGTGCGCGCAACGCATTCTTCCTGGTCGGTGGCTTCATGGCGCTTTGGATCGTTGGTTATGGCGCGGTACAAGGCTGGGCACCGAAGATCCTTCGTGCAAAAGACAAACCCTTGAGCGCCATTATCGGCCTGACCCGGACATGGGTCGGCGTATTGTCCCTGGTGCCCTTCGCTCTGGCGGGGGCTGTCTTCGTTGCGGACGGCACGAAAGATTGGCTGACCATCACCCTGATCGCGGGGCTGATCCTGTTCGGGGTTATCTTCGCCTTATGCTCAGCGCTGCATTCCTTTTTGATCCTGGCGCTCACCAGTGCGGAGCGGGTGACCCTGGATGTCGGGTTTTACTATATGTCCAACGCGGCCGGCCGGCTGGTCGGGACGTTGTTGTCGGGGGTTAGCTATCAGGCGGGCGGCCTGCCGGCTTGTCTGGCGACGGCGGCGTTGATGGCCGTGCTCAGTTGGCTCGCGACAGCGCCCTTGGCCCGTTATGCATCCGACCGGGTGTGATCGTCGCTGAAAGGGACGCTCGGGCCGTAATCGCCCAGATAGGCCTGATGGCTGATCATGGCCCCATCGACACCCAAGCGATGCAGAAGGATCGCTGGTGGTTCCGAGATCCAGGTTGCATTGTCGGGATCTCCGGACAGGTCGAGCGATACTTGATGGGCCGTGCCGGGGGCTGTCATGGCAATGGTTCCAGCGAAGCGTCGTTGTATTGGGCGATGAAGATGCCCGCAAAGTACGCGCTCGACATGCTCATGCTTGGCGATCACCTCCGCTAGTTTATCGCCATCACGCAGCGCACAGCTATCCATGAACTCAATCCCCGTCATGAAGGGCGGGTGATGAAGCATGACGAGGCTCGGCCGGTCGCGGCGTTCCATCAGGGCGGCATCGAGCCACTCAAGCTGCTCAGCGCCCAATTTGCCATAGGGTTTGCCTGGCACATTGCTGTCCAGCGCGATCAGCGAGACACCGCCAATCTCCGTCGTATAGTGAATGGGGCCATCTTCCGGCATGAAGAAAAGCTGGCCGAAAGCGGATCGTGCCAATTCCCGGTCATCGTGATTCCCCAAGATTGGAAAATAGGGAATGTCCAGGCGGGTCAAGCGTTGGACCAAGGCCTGATATTGGTCTTCATATCCATCATTGACCATGTCGCCGGTGATCAGAACCGCATCGGGTCTGGGCGTCATGGCATTCAATTGCGTGATCGCATGTTCCAAGGCACCATTGGTGTCAACGGACCCGAAGGCTAGCCAGCCTTCCGCCAAGATATGCATGTCACTGATTTGTGCGATAAGCATGGCCGCCATTACCTCCCCACAAGGGTCGACGGGGCCGTAAAGGCCGTTGATTTCCCTGGGACCGACTTTACTCTCACGCCGACGCTGTTCAAGCGGGGGCGTATGAATTTTTCGTGAGAAGGAATGTAAGATGGCTGGTGGCCTTGGACGCAATTGGCATGAGATGACGAGCCCGGATTTCGATGGGCTTGATCCGGAACGCACGGTAGCGGTCCTGCCCGTTGCTGCCGTCGAACAACATGGCCCCCATCTGCCGGTCTGGGTTGATGCCTGCCTAAATGAAGGCGTTCTTGATGCGGTGCGGGAAAGAATGGGTGGGGACATGTCGACCTGGCCGGTTACGTTCCTGCCCATGCAGTCGGTTGGAAAAAGCAACGAACATATCGACTATCCGGGAACCTTGACGTTGTCTTCTGAAACGCTGGCGCGTGTCTGGACGGAAATTGGCGAGGGCGTGCACCGTGCTGGAATCCGGAAGCTTGTCTTCTACAACTCGCATGGTGGACAGCCGCAGGTCATGGAAATGGTCGCCCGCGATCTTCGGGTTCGGCTGAAAATGTTCGTCGTGACGACCAGCTGGTATTCCTTCGGCCTGCCGGACGGGCTTTATGATGAGATTGAGCAGCGCCACGGGATTCATGCCGGCGCTGTTGAAACCGCGATGATGATGCATTTGCGCCCGGATCTGGTGCGCGAGGACAAGATCGCCGACTTCCCTTCTATGACGGTCGAGATGGCCGAGCAGTTCAAGCATATCAAGCTTGGCGGTCCGGCTAAATTCGGCTGGCAAACGCAGGACCTGAACCCGCATGGGGCCTGTGGCAATGCCAGCCTCGCCTCGTCGGAAGACGGCAAGCGAATCATCGACTATTCTGCTGACAAGACGCTGGAGCTTATTGATGAAGTCGTCCGCTATCCGTTGGAGAAGGTGAAGGATCGGTGAAACCTGTGCCGAGACTATGTGAGAGGCCTTGCCGGACCGGGGCGATTGTCTATTGTTTCACCCTCAAAATTCGGCGGGCAACAACGTCGGAGAGGTCATGACGAACCGGCATTGGTTGGCTGGGGAGCGGGGCGGAGTATCAGAAACGATTTGGTTATCACGTCAATCCAGGGGGATACCGGCATGACGAAATTCGATTTTTCCATTAACAGCGCAACGCGTCGCCGCTTTCTTGGTGCCTTGAGCGCGCTTGCCGCTGTCGGCGTAACAACACTTGGCGGCGCACCCAAGGCGCAGGCTTTGGATGAAGTTACTTTCGGCACCAACTGGGTTGCCCAGGCGGAGCATGGCGGTTTCTACCAGGCAGTTGCCGATGGCACTTATGAGAAATATGGCCTGAAAGTCACCATCAAGCCGGGCGGTCCCCAGGCGAATAACCGACTGCTCTTGCCGGTCGGTAAGATCGACTTCCTGATGGGCGGCAATATGCTGCAAGCCTTCAGCGCGGTCGAACAAGACATCCCGACGCAAGTCGTGGCGGCGGTCTTCCAGAAAGAGCCGCAGGTGCTGCTGGCACATCCCGGTGTCTATAAGAAGTTCACCGACCTTAAAAACGCCAAGACCATGTTGATCGGAAAGGGCGGCCTGAACAGCTATTTCCAATGGATGGTCAAGTCTTTCGGCTTCAGCGAAGATCAGGTTCGGCCTTATACCTATAACCCGGCCCCATTCATCGCCGATGAGAAAGCAGTGCAGCAGGGTTATATTACATCGGAGCCTTTCGCGATTGAACGGGAAGGCGGCTTTGCACCGGATATCTTCGTCATTGCTGATGAAGGCTATGATACCTATTCGACCACCATCGAAACCCGGAACGATCTGATTGAAAACAACCCGGATCTGGTTCAGCGCTTTGTCGATGCTTCGGTCATCGGTTGGTACAACTACATCTATGGCGACAACTCGGCAGCCAATGCGCTGATCAAGAAGGACAATCCGGAAATGACGGATGAGTTCATCGCTTTCTCCACCGCGAAGATGAAGGAATACGGCATCGTTGATAGCGGTGATTCCCTCAAAATGGGGATCGGTGCGATGACCGATGTGCGCAACAAGTCCTTCTTCGATAAGATGGTCGATGCGGGTGTCGTCAACGCGAGTGTTGATCCGTCCAAATCCTATACGCTTCAGTTCGTCAACAAGAAGGTCGGTATCGAGCTTCGTAAGTAGGACGGCTTTTGTGTATGAGTGATACGGGCTTAAACCCCGATATGGTTTCCAGCGGCGGCGCTTCAGCAGCGCCGCCGTTGAGCCGTATCCAGGGTGTCGACAAGGTGTTCTCGAACGGCACGGTTGCGCTCAAGAACCTCAATCTCGATATCGGACGGCATGAGTTTCTAAGTCTACTGGGGCCCTCCGGTTGCGGGAAGTCGACGGCCTTGCGCCTCTTGGCCGGTCTTGGTGAGCCAAGCCGGGGCGAGATTCGGTGGGAAGGTGGGGCGCCGGCGACAGGAAGCGCTACCGATAAAGGGCATCGCGATATCGGTTTCGTGTTTCAGGAACCTACCCTGATGCCTTGGGCCACGGTCTTCGGGAATGTCTATCTGCCCCTGAAGCTTTCCGGTGTGTCAAAGGCGGAGTCTGTAATTCCCGTCGGTGAAGCGTTGGAGATGGTCGGCCTGACCGGCTTTGAGAAAGCCTATCCGCGGGAGCTGTCCGGCGGCATGAAAATGCGGGTGTCGATTGCGCGCGCCCTGGTCACCCGCCCGAAGCTTTTGCTGATGGACGAACCTTTCGCGGCACTGGATGAAATCACCCGGTTCAAGTTGAACAATGATCTGCTGGAGCTTTGGCGGCAGCAGAACTGGACGGTTGTCTTTGTGACCCACTCCGTTTTCGAATCCGTCTATCTTTCCAATCGGATCGTTGTCATGGCCGCGCGGCCCGGACGGGTCTATGAGGAGCTCGAGGTTGATGCGCCCTATCCGCGGGGAGAGGACTTTCGGACCTCGGCGGATTATGCATCGCATTGCCGGCGTGCCTCCGATGCCTTGCATGGAGCGATCAACGCATGACCATGTCCCGCCCAGATGATGATGAATTCATCCCGCTTCCGGGCCTGACCCCGGCACAAAAGCGCGAACGTATAGCCCGGCTCGTTCTGCCGGGTTTGATCCTGGGATTCGCGGTGCTCGCCTGGGAAATCGGGGTCACGGTGAATGAGGTCCCGCATTACATCCTGCCCGCGCCGAGCCTGATTGCGGAAACACTGATCAAGGATTGGGGCACACTTTACGGCTCGCTTTTGGTGACGCTGCAGATCACGTTTTCCGCGCTGATCGTAGCAACCCTTGGCGGGGCCGGTTTGGCGATCTTGTTTACACAGTCGAAATGGGTGGAGATTTCCTTCTTCCCTTTCGCGGTCATCTTACAGGTGACCCCGGTCATCGCCATTGCACCGTTGATCTTGATCTATGTGGACACGGTACAGGTCGCACTGTTGATCTGTGCCTGGATCGTCGCTTTCTTCCCGATCCTGTCGAACACGACTTTGGGACTGAACAGTGCGGACCATAATCTGCGAAACCTGTTTGAGCTTTATGGGGCTACGCGTTGGCAGACCCTGCTGCATCTGCGCTTGCCGGCCGCCATGCCCTATTTCCTGGGCGGATTGAAGATTGCCGGTGGTCTTTCCCTCATCGGGGCGATTGTGGCGGAATTCGCCGCAGGCTCCGCCGGGTCTGGGTCGGGTCTGGCCTATAGAATTCTGGAATCCGGCTATCGTCTGAATATCCCTAGAATGTTTGCGGCCTTGTTCATGATCTCGATCACCGGCATTCTGATCTTCATGTCGTTTAGTCTGTTGAACCACGTATTGCTGCGGCGCTGGCATGAGAGCGCCATCAAGCGCGAGAACTGAGCTTCGGGCTGCCCTCGCGCGGACGGGAGGATAAATGAACCCATGGGATACGGCGGAAAACGCTGCGTCTTTGCCCGACCTGGATGTTTATTGGCTTGAAAACGCCCAGGTATCGAAATGCTTTCTTGGACAGAATTCGGGATTTAGACCCGAGAATGATGATGATCTGGTTGCCGTCGATCTGTTGATTGCATCGGGCCGTGTCGTGCGTGTTGAGCCTGCAGCATCGACGGATGAGAGGTCGGAGCCTGTCTTCGATATGGAGGGCGGGCAGATCTGGCCCTGCTTCGTCGACCTGCATACCCACATCGATAAAGGCCATATCTGGCCGCGCAAACCCAATCCGGACGGCACCTTCATGGGCGCTCTGGAAAGTGTGGGGCAGGATCGGGAGGCCCGCTGGACCGCCGAAGATGTGCGGGCGCGGATGG
>SPJK01081014.1_pt1 | contig 15498 bp, 11 predicted proteins | sample 3741771 | NCBI WGS metagenome assembly SPJK01 (sample SAMN10925997, study PRJNA522277) | cold seep metagenome | isolation source: Elba SIP-enriched marine methane seep metagenome, extraction at timepoint T2 | place: Italy: coast of Elba, Mediterranean Sea | reverse complement strand
TCAATGCCGGGGCAAATGAAAGTTAACTTTGCTCTGAGCCAGTTGAAGCATTTGACTACCGTTGCCGAAGCTTTGATCGATCAAGGCCGTATTGGCGCAGCACGCGGATTCATCGCCACCGTACTTCGGACTATGAGCGGAAATGACAATGTGCGATCTCAAATTTTTCGTCATCTCAAAGAACTCAGCCGTCTCTCTAACGCTTGGGTAGATCAGACCGACTTACCGCGGAGGATCATAGACGAAGACTTTACTAAGGATGTCATAATCTCGGAGCCTGGCGAACCGGGGAAGTTGGCCGTCATCTTTACAGGATGGAATGGACGGCCGCTTGTTGGAAGCAGAATACTCGATAACCAGTTAGCAAAACTCGGGTACCAATCAATTCTGTTAAGAGACGCAAACAGTGTCGGATATGGCTTGGGCATTCGGTCTTTGGGCCAAGACCGAACATCAACACTTCGCGCAATCGAAAAACTCATCGAAAACACAGGTGCCGCTGATCCTGTGTTCATCGGCACCTCTATCGGAACATTTGGAGCCGTCAGTCATGGGCTTCCTTTGGGCATCAACAAATTTGCTTTGTTCGGTCCGGTAACGGCCGCAGGAAATCGATCGTTTTTACACCAAATTGGAGACTATCGCGGAGGAGTGCTTCTCAATCGTGCAAGCCGCAACATTCCAGAAGAGGAGCAACTCATGTCCCAATTCATTTCTCGGGCCAGTCATACATTCGACATGAGAGTGATTGTCGCTGAAGGCCACGCATTGGACAAGAAGTACGCTGAATCTATAAGCTCCTACGATGGCGTTGACGTGAGAGAAGTCAAAAATTACCACGAGCATAACACTCTGAAGCCAACTATCATTCGAGGTCAGCTGTCAGAGCACGTGAAATTTGAATGACGATGCGTAATCAGGATCGAGTTGAATCAAAAAAGCTGGGCATGAATGTTGCAGTCGTTCATGTTGCGCTCTTACGGCACTAGCAGACATGTTCAGAGCGCCCCGAACTCGCCCCAACTAAGACGCTGGACCGAGATCTACTTGCTGGCAAAGAAGCCGGTATGAGCGACTGTTCGAGGCGGGTGAAGCCGCCTGTTGATCCGCTCACCTGCGTCCTTCGCTGAGGTCAAGGCTGGCGCGCCCTTTCTCTCAGGCAGAAAAGCCTCTATGCCGCGCGGATGAATGGTTTCATTTTGGTCTCAATTGGCGGCGCGATTGGTGCCTCGATGCGGTATGGCGTCGGGCTGGCCTTGACCCAACATGGCGGTGTGGCGGGCGCGTGGTCGACGCTGTGCGTGAATGTCGTCGGCAGTTTCATTCTCGGCGCGCTTATGGGGTGGTTTGCCAGTCGCGACCTGGCGCTGGAGAACACGCTCTGGCTGCTCGTTGGCGTCGGCATGATGGGCGCGTTCACGACCTTTTCTGCGTTCTCGCGCGACACGGTCGACATGTTCATGACCGGCGATGTAGTCAAAGGCCTTGTGTTTGCCGGTCTCAATCTTGTTGGCGCCCTGGCCGCTTTTGCCGCCGGTCTCTTCGCTTTGAAAAGGTTGCTCGCATGAGCCGGCAAGTCATCACCGAAACCGTCAGTGACAAAGAAGGCGGCGTGCGTCTTGATCGCTGGGTCAAACGCCGCATGCCGATGACCCAGGGCGAGCTCGCCAAATTGCTGCGCACCGGCCAAATCCGCGTCGACGGCGCGCGCGCGAAAGCCAATACAAGGCTCGAGGCCGGCATGTCTGTGCGCTTGCCGCCGTTTCAGTCGAAAGTCTCAAAAGACGGCGATACGCCCTGGAGTGCGCCGTCCAAGCCAAACGCCCGCGCGCTTGAATTTCTCAAGCCGCTCATCCTGCACGAAGACGATGAAATGTTCGTGCTCAACAAACCCGCAGGGATTGCGGTGCAGGGTGGCACCAAACAGGGCGGTCGACATATTGATGGCATGCTGGATGCGCTGTCAGACGGTGAGCATCGCCCGCGTCTGGTGCATCGCCTCGACAAGGCGACATCTGGCTTGCTCGTGATCGCCAAACACCCGGCGGCTGCGTCGCGCCTCGGAAATCTGTTCCACTCGCGCGATATGGACAAGATCTATTGGGCCGTGACAGTTGGCGTGCCGCATCCTCCGGCGGGTCAGTTGCGATCCTGGATGCGCAAAGGCAAGGATGAGGATGGCCGCGAGCGGATGATCCTCGGCGCCCATGGTGACAAGATCTCCAAGCACGCCATCACCGACTATTTTACGGTTTCAACCGCTGCACGCCGCGCCGCCTGGGTGGCCCTGAAGCCGTCCACCGGGCGCATGCACCAGTTGCGCTTCCATATGCATGAGCTCGGCAACAGTATTCTCGGGGACGACAAATACGAGACCCGCCGCGAAGTGCCGCTGGGCGTGGCCAAAGGCCTGCATCTGCACGCCCGCGCGCTTGTCATCCCGCGCAAGTCCGGCAAGCCTCTGACGGTGCAAGCGCCATTGTCTGGTACGATGAAGCAGACGTTCGAAACGCTCGGCTTTCTCGAAAGCGAAGCCGGCCGCGATCCGCTGGAGCTGTTCGTCTAAGACGGATCCTGTGTCAGCCAGGCGATGACAGCGTCGCGGGCGTTCGACATATCGGCTTCGGTGCGCGCATCGACCAACATCGAAGAGCCGTGAATGCCGTCTTCGACAATCAGCACGTTGACGCCGGCCTGCTCAAACCGGGCTTTTTCCTGAAAGTCCTCTTCATTATTCATCTCGACGGTCGGGCTGAGTACAAAAGCGGGTGTTTGCAGTTCATCGAGCCGAGCCTGAGGCAGGCAGTCTGCCATCGGCGAGCCATTGGCGGGCGACGCCGAGATCACGTGACTGAGCTTGTCGGCTTCTTCCGCCGCAAGATGGAATACCAGCGCGCCAGAGTAAGAGCTGCCCCAGGCGATGACCTGACCCGACGGGGCGTAGGTCAACGCCGTTTCGAGCGCCGCCTGCATGTCTGGAAACCCTTCGCAATAAGACGCCGGCTTGACCGGCAATCGCGCGTCTGCAGTGCGATTGGACAGTCCGTAAATGTCGCCGCCAACCCGCAAATCCCAACCGATTGTCCGAAATCCATTTGCATTCAACCAGGGCACCAGCGGCTGATACTCTGCGCGCGCGTTCGAGCCGCCCTGGTGGAATAAGACAATCAAAGGCGCAGTATCCGGCAAACCATCAAAACTCGCCGTTCCGAACACAGTCACACCGTCGGCGGCCTCGGCAGTGATTTCGAATTCCGTGCTTTGGGCGTCGCGTTCTGCGAAGGGAGTCTGTACCGCGCAGGCGGCCAAAGCGGTTCCGATCAATGCAATCACGCAGGCTCGCAGCATTCTCTTTCTCCTCAGATTGAAGACATGTTACATTTGTGGCGAGTTCTCAGAAGATTGCAAGGCACCCTCTCCGATCACGCCCCTCTGGAGAACCCAGATATTGTGCTTATTCCACAACATTGTCCGGACAATTGTGGAAGATGATCGATAGAGGGTTGCAAAACTCACAAATTTGAGGTCCACAAAAGATATACCCTTTAAAAGGTATATCTAATGTTTTGCGCGCTGAGGATCGCGCGGGCGCAAACGGAGACACAAATGTCCAAGTCATTTCTATTGGCTGGCGCGACCGCGCTGGCTCTTACAAGCTACGCAGTTCCTGCATTTGCACAGGGCACTGTCGATGAACCTGAGGCACGACAAGATGTTGTCGTGATTACCGGCCGAAAAAAGGAAGAGACGCTTCTCGAAGCGCCCATTTCAGTTTCGGCTTATTCAGCGGAATTGCTCGAGTCCTTTGGGGCCGTCAGCGCCAGAGACGTCGCCGACCTGACGCCTGGTCTTCAGATCGCAGGCGACTTTGGTCGTTCAGGCGAGCGTCCGGTCATTCGCGGGATCTCGAACTTGCGAACGGAAACCGCGCAACCGGTCGGGTTGTTTATTGACGGGGTTTACGTTCGCAACGGGATCATCTCTGAGATCCTGGACAATGTCGATCGTGTCGAAGTGCTCAAGGGGCCTCAAGGCGCCCTTTATGGACGTTCCACATATGGCGGCGTCATCAACTACATATCGAAAACGCCAAGCGATGAGTTCGAAGCAAGCTTTTCCGGAACCTATGCCGAGCACGATCAGGCGGAGTTAACCGCGCGCGTGTCTGGTCCTGTCGCTGAAGGTTTCAATCTCGCTGTTGGCGGCCGCTATTACGAGTATGGCGGTGAGTATGACAATACGAACGCGAACTCTAACGCGCGCGATGTCGGCGAAGAGAAAACCACAGCTGTGTATGGTGCAATTAATTTCCAACCGCCACAGACACCGCAGCTTGAAGCCAATTTCCGGGCCTATTTCTCAAAGGACGAAGACGGCCAGTTTGCCGGGCAGTTGTTTGATTCAACTTTCAATAATTCTGTCGCTGCCGGAGGCACCGCCTGTCCGGAAGTCATTCGTTCTTTCTTTTGCGGTGAGGCATCGACGCCAAGCACAGTCGATATTGCGACCTCCGCAGATCAGGGCCAGATCGTGTCTCCATTCTTCGGTGGGATCCCAGCGGCCTGGGATTTCCGGGCTGGCCTCGATCGTGAGATACGCCGTGTGACCGGGGATGTGACGTATGATTTCTCCGAAAATCTGTCGCTGACCTATATGGGTGGCTACACGTCAGAAGAAGGTCATACGGTGACCAATCAGTCCTACTCTGGCACGATTGTCGGCAATTCGTTCGGATCGTTCCCATCTGCCTGGGTGACCGATGATATGAGTGAGCGCGATTACTGGTCTCATGAGCTGCGCCTCAACGGCACCATCAATGATCAGCTCGACTGGATTCTGGGCGCCTTTGTCTATGACGAGGAATCTTCGGGTATCGATCGCAACATATTGGAAGCAAACTATGGCTTCGACGGCGAGCGCAGCAATGAAGAGAAAGCGGTCTATGGAGCCCTGGCTTTTGATGTGACCGATCAATTCTCGCTCGGCCTCGAAGGTCGCTACTATGAGGAAGATGTCGGCGTGGTCACCGCGGTTTCCAACGCTCGCGGACGCGAGCTTGGAGCGACGTTTGATGGCTTCACCTATCGCGCCACCGCTGATTACACATTTGCGGATGGCACGCTGCTTTACGGCAGTGTTTCCACCGGCAACAAGGCGGGTGGCTTTAACACCAACGTCAATCCGGACGATCCGGCGGAAGCGCCGTTTTCTTCGTTCGATGAGGAAATTTCGACCCAGTACGAGATTGGTTTGAAAGGGCAATATTTCGACAATCGCCTGCGCTTCTCGGGCGCGTTGTACCGGATCGATCTTGAAGACCAACAGATCAGCCAGGTTGTCATTTTGAACGAGGGGACGCCGCAACAGGTTCAGGTCACGGTGGTTTTGAATGCCGGTAAAACCGAGATCAATGGTCTTGAGCTCGATGGTCAGCTTGATGTGACTGAGAACCTGACGATTGGCGCCGTTTATTCCCGCGCCGATGGCGAGTTCACAGAAGGCAGCGATCCTACTCAGGCGACAATCCTGCCGTCCGATACGATTGTTGGTTTCAGTGTGCCGCGTGTTCCGAAAGACACCGCAACGGTCATGGCGAACTACACGTTCCCTGATGTTGGCGGCTGGACGCCAGATCTCCGGATCGATGGCATTTACCGCTCAACCCAATATGCGCAGGTTCAGAACCTGATTGAGACGGGCGAGAGTTTCAAAACCAATCTTCGTCTGACCTTTGATCATGCCGACTCAAATACCGAAGTCGCCTTGTGGGGTCGCAACATTCTCGACGATGACGCGCCGATCGGTGTGTTCCGTTACGTGGATCCGGGCGATTTCCGCTTCTTTGCGCGGGCGCATGTGTCCTTCCTGCCGCGCGGACAACAGTTTGGCGTCACGGTTCGCAAAGCGTTCTAGAGACCACTTAATGCCAATTTCAGGGCGAGCCTCGATCGGGCTCGCCCATTTTTTTGGGCTTGCCGTTTCGTTCCGCCAACATCCGAACCGCCGCGTTTGACCCGAGCCGCGCGTTGCGCCACACAGCTTTGCAGATGTGAGGAGAATTTTATGCGTGCATTATTTCTAGCCGGCGCCATCCCCCTGGCGGGCTGTGCAATCTCAGTCGCGGAGGCGCCCGCGGCGGACCCACAATTGACGCACGCCGTGTTCTTCGAGCTGAACGACGATAGCGATGCAGCGATCGAGGCACTTGTGGAGGCCTGTTACGAATACCTCGCGCCGCATGACGGGATCGTACATTTCTCAGCCGGAGCGCGGCACACAGATTATCAGCGCGAGGTCAATGATCTCGACTTTGATGTCGCTTTGACCATCGTGTTTGAGAACGCCGCAGCCCAGGACGCCTATCAGGTGACCGAACCGCACTTGCAGTTCATCGATCAATTCAATCAGAACTGGGCCAGCGTTCGTGTGTTTGACAGCGTCGCACCTGCGACTGCGGAATAGGCTTAGCGCGGCCTAGTCACCATCCATTCGCAAGGCAGCAACGAAAGCTTCTTGCGGAATCTCGACCTTGCCGAACTGGCGCATGCGTTGTTTCCCGGCCTTCTGCTTGTCGAGCAGTTTGCGTTTTCGGGTCGCATCGCCGCCATAGCATTTCGCCGTGACGTCTTTGCGCAGGGCCGAGATGGTCTCGCGCGCGATGATGCGTCCGCCAATCGCGGCCTGGATCGGGATCTTGAACATCTGGCGCGGAATCAGGTCTTTCAGCCGCTCGCACATTTGCCGGCCCCGGCTTTCGGCGCGGTCGCGGTGGACCAGCATGGCGAGAGCGTCCACCGGCTCATCATTGACCAGGATATTCATCTTCACGAGATTCTCGGCGCGGTGGCCGACAATGTCATAATCGAAGCTCGCATAGCCGCGTGAGATGGATTTCAAGCGATCATAAAAATCGAACACCACTTCGTTGAGTGGTAACTCATACTGGACCATGGCGCGGCCGCCGACATAAGATAACTCGGTCTGGATGCCGCGGCGATCCTGGCACAATTTCAGGATCGATCCGAGATATTCGTCCGGCGTGTAGATGGTTGATTTGATCCACGGCTCGCGCACCTCGGCAATCTTGACCACATCGGGCATATCCGCCGGATTGTGCAATTCGATCTCGGTGCCGTCCGTCATGGTCATTTCATAGACCACGCTTGGCGCGGTCGCGATCAGGTCAAGGTCGAACTCGCGGCTCAGACGCTCCTGGATGATCTCCAGGTGGAGCAGGCCAAGGAACCCGCACCGAAAGCCCATGCCGAGCGCGGCAGAGGTTTCCATTTCCCAGGTAAAAGACGCATCGTTCAGCCGCAGCTTTCCCATCGCGGCGCGCAATTCGTCAAAGTCGCCAGCGTCCATCGGAAACAGGCCGCAAAAGACAACCGGCTGGACATCCTTGTATCCCGCAAGCGGGACGTCCGTACCTTGTTTTTCGGTGGTGATCGTGTCGCCGATCGCGCAATCAGCGACCTCCTTGATCGACGCGATCAGAAAGCCGACTTCGCCCGGGCCCAATTCGTCGACATCAGTTGGTTTCGGTTTGAAGACTCCAACCTTGTCGACTTCATACGTCGCGCCGGTTTTCATCATCTTGATCTTCATCTTCTTCTTCAGCACGCCGTCATGCATCCGCACGATGACGACCACACCGAGATAAGGATCGTAATAGGCGTCGACGAGCGCAGCTTTCAGCGGCGCATCGGCCTCGCCATGGCTCGGGGACGGCAACCGCGTGACAATGGCTTCCAGCACATCATCGATGCCAATGCCGGTCTTGGCGGAGATCTCGACGGCATCGGACGCGTCCAGGCCGATGACATCTTCGATCTGTTCCTTCACCGCAGGCACGTCGGCCGCGGGCAGGTCAATCTTGTTGAGCACGGGCACGATCTCATGATCCTGCTCGATCGCCTGATAGACATTGGCCAGCGTCTGAGCTTCGACGCCCTGGCTCGCATCAACAACCAGCAGGGAACCTTCACAAGCAGCCAGACAGCGGCTGACTTCATACGAGAAATCCACGTGTCCCGGCGTATCCATCAGGTTCAACGCATAGGTCTCGCCATCCTTGGCGGTGTAGTCGAGCCGCACTGTCTGGGCCTTGATGGTAATGCCGCGCTCTTTCTCGATGTCCATCGAGTCGAGCACCTGTTCCGACATTTCCCGCTCGGTCAGCGTGCCGGTCTGCTGGATCAAGCGATCTGCCAACGTCGACTTGCCATGGTCAATATGGGCGACAATGGAGAAATTTCGGATTTTATCACGTGGTGTCATAAGCGGGCATATAGCGATATGCGCCGCCCGCGCCTAGCGCCTTTGTCTGTCACGCGACAAGAGGTGCCGGTTTGGGGTCATGACCGGACACAAGGGAGTGTCCGGCTTGGGGCGAGTTTAGGTCGCTGTGCGATTTGCCTGCTGAATCGGCAGTTCGAACACATCTCTGGATAGTCCGTCAGGGAAAACCTCGCGGGCGATAACGGCAAGTGGCAGTTCAGCTCGAGCATTCGATAGCACGACGCGAGATGACGGAGCGTTATGCGGCGTTTTCTCCGGACTAATTGGAGACGTCAGCGACCTCTCTGAATCGCTTGCTCAGAGAGGTACGTGCCAAATGCGTGACACTTTCGAACCCTCGGTTTGAGGTGGCAGTGGCGAAACCCCTGATAAAATGGGAAGAAAAATGGTGGTCGATACAAGGTTCGAACTTGTGACCCCTGCAATGTCAATGCAGTGCTCTACCACTGAGCTAATCGACCATCCGTTTCAGAAGGACGCGTCATCCACGTTTGGAGGCTTCAAGTCAAGCCTGAACTGCAACCCTGATCAAGGCAAATGCATCAGGCCGCCATGACGCGTTCGACTTCGTCTACGAGCTCGCGCAGGTGAAACGGCTTGGACAAGACTTTCGCCCCTGCCGGGGTTGGCGCGCCGCCGGAAAGGGCAACCGCCGCAAAGCCGGTAATGAACACAATCTTCATCGCCGGATCGAGTTCAGCGCCGCGGCGCGCTAGCTCAATCCCGTCTATTCCGGGCATCACAATATCGGTCAGCAACAGGTCAAAGACCTCGCGCTCAAGCGCTTCCAGAGCGCCCTCGCCGTCTTCATAGTCCTGAACATCATGTCCTGCACGACGCAGCGACGCGCTCAAGAATGTGCGCATTGCATCATCATCTTCTGCCAGCAATATTTTGCTCATGAAAAAACTGTCCCTGATGGATTATGATGTCATATAGGCCCTAAATCCGTAAACCCTCGGTGAACGCATGTGAAATTAGCGTGTCTGATTTAGGTCTTGACCTGCGGCGCAGAACACCGACCTTAATCCCTATGCGTGCGACCCTCGATCTCCCGACCAATGCCAACGACACGTCCGTTCCGGCGTTTCAGATCGATCGCGGGTCTCCGGTCAAAGGACCGGTCATATTCGCCTCGCCGCACAGCGGAACGCATTATCCCAAGGCAATGCGCAGCCGTTTGAGCGTGCCATTGTCTGATTTACGACGAACCGAGGATGCGTTTGTTGATGAATTATATGGCCCGGCGACTGCGCTCGGCGCGACCCTGATCAGCGCCGCCTATGCCCGTACATATGTCGATCTCAATCGCGATGCGCGGGAGCTAGATGCCAGCATGTTCGAGGGTGACGTGCCGCGCATCGCCGGGATGCCGAGCGCCCGGGTCAAAGCCGGGCTTGGCTGCCTGCCGCGTGTCGGCGCCAGTGGCCGCGACATCTATCTGAAACCCCTGTCGCGCCGCGAAGGCGAGCACCGCCTCGAATTTGTGCACGACGCCTATCACCATGCCCTGCAAGCCGAAATCGAGACGCTCAAACAGGATTGGTCGGACATTTTCGTGATCGATTGTCACTCCATGCCCTCCCGCCAGCCTGGCCGATCGAGCATGCCGGACATCGTGCTCGGCGATCGGTTCGGATCCAGCTGCACGGCCCGTCTGACCTCAATGGTGGAACGAAGTTTCCGCCGCGAAGGGTTCACTGTGGCCAGAAACGCGCCTTATGCGGGGGGCTACACGACCCGCAAATATGGTCGACCCCGGCGCGGCGTGCATGTGCTCCAGATTGAGATCAATCGATCTCTGTACATGAATGAGACCGCGATCGAGAAATCTCGCGGATTTGTCACTTTGCAATCTCAGCTTGCAGGTTTGAGTTCGGAAATCCTCTCCCTGGCCCAATCGGAAAACGGGTAAAAAAAAGCCGCGCAGAATATGCGCGGCTGTATTAGGTATAGGGAGGAAACGCCCGTAGGCGTTAGCACAACAGTGCTGTGATTCAGGATATTGTGCGGTGCACAAAATACAATGGTTTTATTGTCGCATCGTCGCATAACTCCGTTGCACGATCGGGATGCAGATCCCGAAACGCCCGCTACGACAGGCGATTCAACCGCTGATGGATTTGCCACGACACTTTCGGCACGCGTTTTGCTCTAGTTGAGGCGTGTATTCATAATCGGGACTCCATAAGGGGCCTTCGAGCATGTCCGGAGGAAATAATGACGGATAGAACAGATCTTCATGTTGGTAAGCGCCTGCGGCGTCGCAGACGTTTGCTTGGTATGACCCAGCAAGATCTCGCCGGCATGGTTGGGGTTCGCTTTCAGCAGATCCAGAAATACGAGTGCGGCGCCAATCGCGTCACGTCTTCCCGGCTATATGATCTTTCGCGAGCATTGAACGTTTCCGTTCAGTATTTCTTCGACGGCCTCGAGTCGGAAGATATGCAAGGCATGGCGGCCAATGATGCTGATCGAATGGATGCCGATGTTCTCAGCCAGAAAGAGACGCTGGAATTGGTCCGCGCCTATTACCGCCTTGGCGAACGGCCTCGCCGCCGCTTGCTGGAACTGGCAAAAGCGCTGGAAACCGAGGCGTCTGAGTCAGGCGCTGCTTGACCATAGACCGCGTGAGCCGCTAAGCGCGGCACATGACCCAATCACCTGAATTTGATGCTGTCGGCGTTGCTCAAGCGATGGCCGATGCTGCGCGTCTGGCAATCCTGCCGCATTACCGCGCCCTCTCACGTGTCGACAACAAGGAAGACGGCGCTGCCTTCGATCCTGTGACCGAGGCCGATAAAGCGGGTGAGCGCGCGATGCGGGCGGTCCTGGAAGAGCGGCGCCCCGACGATGCGATCTTCGGCGAAGAATATGGCCGCACAGCCGGGACCACTGGATGGACATGGGTGCTCGACCCCATAGACGGCACCCGCGCCTGTGTGGCCGGCCTGCCTGTCTGGACGACTTTGATCGGGCTGGTTGATGCTGACGGCGACGCGATTGTTGGCGTGATCGACCAACCAAATCTAGACGAACGCTATATTGGTGCGCCAGAGGGCAGTCGATTGATCGCGGGCGGGCAAGAGACAGAGCTTTCGGTCTCCGATTGCGATGATTTGCGCACCGCCGTGATCTCGACCACTGATCCGTTCATCCTGACCCCGGCTGAACAAGGCGCATGGACCCATCTGCGCCATACCGCGCGGATCATACGCTATGGTCTCGATGCCTATGCCTATGCCCGTGTAGCTGCGGGGTCGATCGATCTCGTCGCCGAGACCGGGCTCGCGCCTTATGACGCCGCAGCCTTGATTCCCGTCGTGCGCGGCGCCGGTGGTCTGGCCTGTGATTGGCGCGGCAACCCTGCCAAGCCAGGTGGTCAGCTGGTTTGTGCTGCAAGTCAGGGCATTCTTGACCAAGCTTTGATCTCACTGCGGCGTTCAGCAAGCTAGGCGTTCGCCCGCTATCCAGACCCGGGAAAATCGCGCTAAACGAGCTATCATGGCGAATGAAGTCGAACTCGTTGAAAAAAGAATGCCCGTGCGCCGTGCGCCGGGGAAATGGCGACTGAGTTCGATCATTGATGGCGTCTCGCTGCGGGTGAAGCTGACAACGGCTGCACTCAGTCATGAAGGCGATGAAAAGGCGGCGCGAAAAGAAGCACTGGATATTCTTCACGGCGCCCTGTTTCGCGGTCGGCTGATCGCTCAGGAGCGACTGCAGCAAGGCGCCGACGGCATGGACACTGCCCGCCTCCTCGCTGCGGTTCAGGACGAGGTTCTGCATGCCTTGTATGACTTTACGACGACGCACGTGTTCCGCGCCCGCAACCCGACCGAGGGCGAGCGCCTCGCAGTGTTTGCGACCGGCGGCTATGGCCGCTCCGTGCTCGCACCCTCGTCGGACATCGATCTGCTTTTCATCCGGTCCTACAAGGCGAGCGCGCACGCCGAGAGCGTGATCGAATACATGCTCTACGCAATGTGGGATATGGGCCTGAAGGTGGGTCACGCGTTTCGTACGCCGCAGGAATGCGTCCGACTGTCCAAAGAAGACGTGACCATCAAGACCAGCTTGCTCGACGCGCGGTATCTGTTTGGCGATCGCGAACTGGCTGACGAGACCGCAGAGCTGTTCAACAAACAAGCGGTTGAAGGACAGGACGCGCAATTCATCGCTGATAAACTAGAAGAGCGCGACAACCGCCATGCTCGCCAGGGCAATGCCCGCTATCTGGTCGAACCCAACGTGAAAGAGAGCAAAGGCGGCTTGCGAGATTTGCAAACGCTCTACTGGATCGTGAAACACATGCATCCCCAAGACACCGAGACGCTTGAAGACGTGATGAAGTCGCAGGTCTTCACCGAACACGAATATCATGTCTTCCTGCGCGCCGCGCGGTTCCTGTGGACCGTTCGCTGTCACCTGCACTACATCACCGGTCGCCCGGAAGAGCGATTGAGCTTTGATCTGCAGCCGGAGATTGCGGCACGGATGGGCTATCAGGATCGCGGCGAGCAGCTTGGCGTCGAACGTTTCATGAAACGCTATTTCCTCGCGGCTAAGGATGTCGGCGGCCTGACACGCATTCTCGCTGCGAAACTCGAAGCCCAGCAAAAAGCGAAACCCGAAGGCTGGCGCCGGTTCCTGCCAGGTGGCGGGCAGGTCAAATCGCTCGACGATGATCAGTTTCAGCTGTCCGGCAACCGTGTCGATTTCGCGGATCGCGAAGCGGCCCTGAAAGACCCAAAATCATTCCTCAAACTGTTTCAGATCGCGGATCAGATGGGCGTTGATGTGCATCCGGATGCACTGACCTTGGCGACCCGGAACAATAAAATCATTCACGCCCGTAACCGCGTCGACCCGGAAATGATCAATGTGTTTCTCGAGATTATTCTCGAGAGTCAGAATCTCGGGCTGACCCTGAACCGCCTGAATGAAGCGGGAGTGCTGGGGCGGTTCTTGCCGGAATTTGGCGGCATTGTCGCGCAAACACAATTCAATATGTATCACCACTACACCGTGGACGAGCATACGATCCGTGCAATGGATCACATCGCCGCCATGGATCGCGGCGAGGACGGATTCAGTCTCGCCAAACAGCTTTATGGCAAGATCGAAAACCGCCGCGCACTTTATCTCGCAATGCTGCTGCATGATACCGGCAAAGGCCTGGGCGACCAGCAGATCGAAGGCATGAAGACGGCGCGGCGCGCCTGTAAGCGCCTTGGCCTGGACACCGCAGAAACCGAACTCGTGGCATGGCTCGTCGGCAATCATCTCGAAATGAGTGAGACCGCGCAGAAACGCGATATTTCCGATCCACGCACCATCGTGACCTTCTCGGAAAAAGTCATGGATCTGGAGCATCTTCGCTTGCTGTATATCCTGACCGTGGCGGATATTCGCGCCGTCGGTCCGAATGTCTGGAATGCCTGGAAGGGCCAGTTGCTCGGCGATCTCTATCACAATACAGAAGCGGCGCTGCGCGGTGGACGAACCGACGAGACCAGCGTCACCGCCGAACTTAAAGCCCGCGCCGAGGCCAATCGCGAAATCGTCCAGGATCAGGTCGGTGAATTGCCGCAAATCATGCTCGAAATGGACGAAGCGTATTGGACCGGGTTCGACGCTGAGACCTTGATCGAACATGCAATGCGTCTGTCGAATAATGACGATGTCATTGTCAGCGCCCAGACCCGCGGTGACGAGCGCACCGCGCTGTTCGTGTCCGCCCCAGACCGGGTCGGCTTGTTCGCCCGCCTGACCCAGGCAATCGGCTCGCTTGATGCGCATACCGTCGCCGCCCAGGTCTTCACAGGCCCTTCCGGACGGATCGTCGACGTGTTCGTGCTCGAGGACGGCGAGGGCCATCCGTTCGCGAAAGGCGATCGTGGTCGCCTGGACCGACTGGAGAAGATGATACTGAGCGCCGTCGATCCAGATACCGAATTGCCGGAGGTCAGCCTTCGCGAGAACCAAAGAAAAGCCGCGTTCATCGTGCAGCCGCGCGTGACTATTTCGGAAGACGCCTCGCAGGCCTACACCGTGATCGATGTCTCTGGGCGCGACCGACCGGGCCTACTAAGTGATGTCAGTCAGGTCCTTGCGGAGGCCGGTATCTCGATCGTCTCAGCGCATGTCGGATCGTATGGCGAGCGCGTCTTTGATGCGTTCTATGTCAAATTCCCGGCTGGATTTGATGAGGCCATGAAATCGTCATTGCGTGACCAACTCCTCGCCGCGCTTGGGCGTGAGGAACCGGATGGCCCGCGCACGCCAGCCCGCAAACTGAAGCGCGCTAGCGCCGCTGATAGTTTCTAGGACAGGCACGTCTGTATGAGCCTTTTGCGAAATACGCTCACTCAATCCTCGCTGACCTTGGGCAGCCGGATTTTAGGCTTTGTGCGAGACATCCTGATCGCCGCTAAAGTCGGCGCAGGGCCGATCGGCGATGCTTTTGTCACGGCGCTGATCCTTCCCAACCTATTCCGCCGAGTCTTTGCCGAAGGCGCATTCGCACAAGCTTTTGTTCCGGCCTATGCGAGAACTCTGGAAGCTGAAGGCAAAGCCGCGGCAGAGGAAGTCGCTCGCCAAACCATGCGTGGACTATTCGCCGTCGTGGCGGGACTGGTCATAATCGCGCAACTAACGATGCCTTGGCTGATCTTCGTATTCCATGGCGGTTATTCACCTGAGAGCGAAAGCTTTCAGCTCGCTATTCTGCTCACGCGCATCACGATGCCTTACTTGGCCTGTATGTCTCTGGCGGCACTTCTATCCGGGGTCCTAAATTCAGCAGGCCGTTTCATCCTTTCCGCCGGTGCGCCGACCCTATTGAATATATTTTTGATCACCGCAGCACTGCGGGGCAATGGTGCAGAACAAACTGCAACTCTCGCAGCATGGGCAGTTACGTCGGCTGGAGTCGCACAAGCCGCCCTGCTCTGGTGGGGCGTTCGCCGACAGGACGTCTCGCTTTCGCTCGGGGTTCCGAAACTCACACCGGCGGTCAAGCGCATCATGGCCCTCGCTATTCCAGGCACGATCGCCGCGAGCGGAACCCAAATCAACATCATGGTCAGTCAGTTGCTCGCAAGCTTTGAAACAGGTGCGAAATCCTGGCTGTTCTATGCAGATCGATTGTACCAATTGCCGCTCGGAATTGTCGGCGTAGCGGTCGGCGTAGCG